>Ga0222689_1000255_pt1 | contig 18901 bp, 25 predicted proteins | sample AntAcemetage1231_FD_179838 | JGI IMG/M metagenome (GOLD analysis project Ga0222689, IMG submission 179838) | Saline water microbial communities from Ace Lake, Antarctica - #1231 | ecosystem: Environmental > Aquatic > Non-marine Saline and Alkaline > Saline | place: Antarctica: Ace Lake...
TATTTTATACGTGGATAAAAAACGACGGCACGTACGAAATAGGCGGCGACGCAGATAACGCCGTTAGGTACTCGAAATTAGAAGACGCATTTAACGAGCTTAAAGCAGATTTTAACGCCCTCGTAACAGACTACAACGCGCATATTCACGCAACTACAGCGACCATATCGGCTACACCTACAGTCGGGGTTATTTCGCCCACTACGTCGCAGGGTTCGCCCTCTACCGCAGATATTACACCCGCAAAAGTGGACGAAGTAAAAATACTTTAGTACTTTCGTAAAATGTCTACAGTTACGTATAATTCAGAGTTTGACTACATAGAGGGCGCGACGTCCTTAAAAGCTCGTTTAACCCGTATACGAGCGATAAGCGCGCAGTTAGAAACTACGCTACTTAAAGCAGCCGTTACCGATAACATAGACGAATATTGGTTAGACGACGGGCAGACCAAAATCAAGACCATATACCGAAGCGTAGGGGCGATAACGAAGGGCTTAGAAGCCTTAGACGCATTCGAGCAAAGACTAATAAATAGGCTTACGGGTCGGGTAGTCCGATTAGTAGACGAAAAAAACTTTAGATAGATGGGCGTAGTAAGAGACTTACGACAGGGCTTCGTTAGCTTAGTTAACCGAACCTTCGCCGACGGCGAGGTAGTAGGCGTTAAAGACCCGTACGACGCAGTACAGGCGCGTATAAATAGCGGGCAGTTAATTAGCACGGGTAACGCGTGGTCGGTATCATACAACGGCGAAAAAAATAGCGGCGAGTTAGGGCAGATTATCGACTACAGACCGAACTACGCAGCTTTACGTATAAGGTCGTGGCAGAGCTATATAGAAAGCGAAATTACTAAGACGGTAATAGACCGTTACGTAACGTGGGTAGTAGGTACGGGGCTAAAGCTACAGGCTTCGCCGAATTTAACCGTATTAGAAACCGAAGACGTAAACGAGTTTACTAAAGAGGGGCGTAACGCCTTCGCTGTAGCTGTAGAAGCTCGCTTTAAAGTTTGGTCGGGCGCGCGTTTTTCTACTATGGCAGGAAACCACGCCCTAACCGAAGACGAAAAAGAAGTTTTAAAGGGCGCGTTATTAGGGGGCGATATGCTCGTTATTATGCGGCTCGTAAAAGGGCAGGTTAAAGTACAGGTTATCGACGGCGAACACGTAGTAACGCCTTTAGGTCGTAATGAAAGCTTAGACGTAGCTACGGGTAATCGTATTGTTAACGGGGTCGAAATAGATAAGAACGGTAAGCATATAGCGTACCACGTAAAAACGGCTGCGGGTAACCTGTTTAAAACAGAACGAGTAGAGGCCACAGGAAAAAAAACGCAGCAGCGTTTAGCTTTTATGGTCTACGGGTCTCGTTACCGCGTAGATAGCGTAAGGGGTATGCCTTTAGTTTCGGTCGTTTTGGAGACGCTTAAAAAGCTCGAAAGATACAAAGAAGCTACGGTAGGTAGCGCAGAAGAGCGCGCTAAAATTGTGTACCAAATTGTACACAATATCGAAAGCACAGGCGAAAGCCCACTACTTAAACGCCTCGCTACGGCTAACGACGTAGACGGCGGGGTAAATGGGCTACCCGTAGACATTAACGGCGATAAGTTGGCGCGTACCGTAGCGGTTAGTACCGATAAGCAAACGTTTAACATGGCGCAGGGGTCAGAATTGAAGTCGTTAGAAAGTAAGGTAGAAATTAACTTTAAAGACTTTTACGATAGTAATTTCGATATAATTTGTGCTGCTTTAGGTATACCGCCTAACGTAGCCCGTATGCTCTACGACGACAATTTTAGCGCGTCCCGTGCAGCTTTAAAAGATTGGGAAAACTCGTTAAGGGTTTTACGTGAAAAATTCAGTAAGCAGTTTAACGCGCCCGTTTACGAATTTTGGTTATGGGTGCAGGTTCTTAGCGGTAAAGTAATAGCTAAAGGCTATTTAAACGCTCTTATTAAGCGTAACGAAATGTCTGTAGCGGCTTTTAATTTGTCGCGCTGGATAGGCGCGCCCGTACCGCATATAGACCCGCTTAAAGAAGCAAAAGCAGAGCGCGAAAAATTAGGCTCTTTAGGTAAAGACGTACCGTTAACTACGGTAGAAAAAGCCACAGAAAGTTTAGGGACAGGCGAAGCAGACGAAAACTTTTTACGGTTCGCAGAAGAGTTAGCGCAGGCAGACGAATTGGGCTTAACAACACCCGAACCCCTACCACCCGTAGCGCCTGCTACAGAACCTAATACCACTACTAAGAAGCCCAAAAAAGAGGGTAGCGAAGATTAGTACTTTTTAGGCGCGGTTTTTTCTGCTTCGGTAGCTTCGCGTATTACCTCGTTAATTTTCAGGCGTAGTAAAGCTACGACGGTAGTACCTTTGTTAGAAGCGATATTGGCTAAAGTCTGTTTAGTCTCTACCCTAATATTTTTTAGTACTATTTGGTCTACCTGTATTTTATCTTTAGACATACCGCAAATGTAAAAAAAAGTATACATTTTTTGCGGGGTCTTTTTAATTTATTTTGCTTTGCCTGTAAAATGAAAGAAATACTTTTATACGGCGCGTTATTTACGTCTACTATAGTTAAGGCTATGGAAGACTTTAACAACGTAGGCAACGAAGACGTTACCGTACGTATAAATACCGAAGGCGGCAGCGTAGAGGGTACATGGGGGGCTATTACTAAGTTTTCAGAGTTAAAAGGCAAGAAGACCGTTAAAGTAGACGGCGGCGCGCATAGTATGGGCGCATATAGACCCGCTTAAAGAAGCGATATTGGCTAAAGTCTGTTTAGTCTCTACCCTAATATTTTTTAGTACTATTTGGTCTACCTGTATTTTATCTTTAGACATATCGCAAATGTAAAAAAAAGTATACATTTTTTGCGGGGTCTTTTTAATTTATTTTGCTTTGCCTGTAAGATGAAAGAAATACTTTTATACGGCGCGTTATTTATGTCTACTATAGTTAAGGCTATGGAAGACTTTAACAACGTAGGCAACGAAGACGTTACCGTACGTATAAATACCGAAGGCGGCAGCGTAGAGGGTACATGGGGGGCTATTACTAAGTTTTCAGAGTTAAAAGGCAAGAAGACCGTTAAAGTAGACGGCGGCGCGCATAGTATGGGCGCATTTTTCTTAGCTTATGCCGACTACGTAGAAGCCGCAGACTTTGCGCGCTTTACCCTTCATAGAGCAGCATACCCCGAATATATCGAGCAAAGCGAAACAGGTTTTACCGAAGAGCGTAGGGCTAATATTACAGCTATTAACAAAAGCCTACGGGCTGCGTTAGAAAGTAAGGTTACTGCTAAGAAATTTGCACAGGTAACAGGCGTTACGCTTAACGAGCTTTTTAGCCTCGATAACCGCATAGAAGTACAGTTAACAGCTAAAGAAGCTAAAGAAATAGGCTTAGTAGATAAGGTAGTTAAAATTACAGCAGCTAAGAGGGCAGAGCTTACAGCTTACGCCCACGGTATCGCCGCTAATTTTGTGCCCGACGAAGACGAAAACTTAAACACTAATAAAAACGATAAAATGACAATCGCAGAATTGAAGGAAAAAAGCCCCGAAGCATACGCGGCGGCTATCGCTATCGGCGTTAAAAAAGAATTAGAGCGCGCGAAGGCGTGGGCTGAATTTTCAGAAGTTGACGCCGCAGGCGTTAAAGCGGGTATCGCTTCGGGCGAACCAATTACGCAGGCTGAAATTATCGCCTTTACTCGTAAAGAATACGCAGCAGCGCAGACAGCAGCAGCAGAAGCAGAGGCAGCACCCGCTACCCCTACGGCAGAGGCTACGACTACGCCCGCAGCTACAGTAGTAGCGCAGGCGGCAGCAGCAGGAAAAACAGAAGCCGAAGCAACGGCAGAAGCTAAAGCTTTAGCCGATTTTATGGCAGAGGCTAAAGGCGCGTTAGGTCTTAAATCAGAAACCGTAAAAACCGTTTAAAATGTCAAATCAATTAACACAAAATTACAACACGGCGAAGATTTTCGTTTGGGACAATCGTTACCAAGTAGAAGCTATCGCTAATAGCGGTTACGCAGCCGTTACGCTCGAAAAAGGCACAGTTATGGCGAGGCTTACAGCTTCGGGTAAATTAGTACCCTTTATCGCTTCGGCTCTTTTGGACGGGTCGGCAGCACCTATAGGCGTTCTTACCGAAGAGCATACTATCGAGGCAGGCGACGAAATTAACGTTAACATTTGTATAGCAGGCGACGTAGTAGCCCCTATGCTTGTTTTCGCTAATGGTACGGACACGTTAGAGACCGTTATAACGTACCTAAACAAAAACGTTAAGGACGCATTACAAAGCCTATCCGTAGCTATTAAGCTTGTAGATAGTACAGAACTTTCAAATTTTGATAACCAATAAGCTATGAATATTTCAGCACTACAAGCGCGGGCGGCTTTCACACAGACCCGAATTGACGAATACAGCGAGCGAATTATGCCTACGGGCTTTCTACGTTCTTTTTTCCCGGACAAAGTAAGCGGCGGTAAGCTTCTATCTATCGAGGTAAGAAGAGGCACAGAAAAAGTAGCAGTAGACGTAGAACGTGGAACAGAGGGTAACCGAAATTCTGCGAGTAAGTCGACTATGAAAATCTTTCTACCGCCTTACTACCGCGAATATTTGGACGCTGTAGAGCTTGATATTTACGACAGACTTTTTACAGCCGACGGCGTAATTAGTGGGTCGGACTTCGCAGCCTTCGTTAGCGAGCTTAACGACGAAATGGCTATGCTACAGGCTAAAATAGAGCGAGCATACGAGCTACAATGCGCGCAGGTACTTACTACAGGTATCGTACAGCTAAAGCAGGGCACTAACATTAACTTTAAGCGTAAAGCTGCTTCTTTGGTAGACTTAGGGGCTGCGGGTTATTGGGACGTACTTACAGTAGACCCTGCTAAGTCTTTAGAAAACGGGGCGAACTTCTTACGTACGGTCGGAAAGTCGCAAGGCTCTACGATTAACGCTATTGTAGGGTCGGACGTTTTAAACGCTCTTCTTAACAATCCTGTTTTTCAAAAGAAAGCAGACCTTAGAAGGGTAGATTTAGGCGAAATTAGTATGCCACAGCGCGAAAGCACAGGGGCTTCGCTTCACGGACAGCTTAGCGCAGGTTCTTACAAATTCAATATTTGGACGTACCCCGAATTTTACGACGACGCGGCAGGTAATAGCGTGCCGTACCTCGATACGAAAAACGTTATTTTGCTACCCGAAGCACCTAAGTTTAAATTAGGCTTCGCAGCAGTACCGCAGTTAGTTACTACGGGTGGGGCGGTTAACACTAAAGGCGCGTACGTCTTTAACGATTATATCGACCAACAAAAAAGCGCGCATATCTTCGATATTAAGAGCGCAGGGGTAGCTATTCCTACGGCTGTAGACCAAATTTACACCTTTAAAGCCCTCGCATAATGTCGGCGGCTTATAAGGTTATCTCTCTATCTTTGGGCGGGCTTAAAAATAAAGTCTTTAAAAAAGGCGATACGGTAACGCAGGCGCAGTTAGACGCGCCGTGCGCTACCTTAGTCGCAGGCAGCTTTATAGAGCCTATAGAAGCTTCTATACCTGCACCTGCTGCACCTGTAGCAAAAAAGGTAGAAGAGCCTGTAGCGGCTAAGCCTGCACCTGTAGAAGAGCCGAAATCAGAACCTTCGTTAGCAGCAGCAGCAGCAGCAGCGGCCGAAGTAGACGAAGACGAAGTTTCGATACCTGCTTACAGCGACGTTAGCGTAGCCGACATTAAGGCAGAGCTAACTAAAAAAGGCGTTAGCTTCAGGGTTAAAGACACTAAAAAAGCTTTATACGCTCTGCTTAAAAAAGCGTAAATAACTTTCTTAATTTGTTTATTAAAGCGGGCGTAAGTATATTGCGCCCGCTTTCATATTTAAGCTATGAACCTAATAGACGCCGCGCGCCGCGACATTCACGACATTACCACTAACGAAGATACGGGCTTTGCCGTATTTTTTGTTATGTACCTAAGTAGCGGGACGGTAAGCCCTCAAATTAAAGGTACTTCGGCGCGGCATTTTATGGCTTTCAATACGGACGGCGTAAAGGTGTCTTCTTTAAACGCTCACGTTAGCGTAACCGAACAGGCTTTAATTATGGGCGGCATTACCGTAAGAGACGGTAATAACGACGTAGTTTTATTAGGTAAGCGCGTAAATGTTACAGACCGTGGGGGTATTAACCGCGACTACGTGGTAGTAGAGCAGTACCCTAACGACGGTTTAGGCTTTATAACGCTAATATTAGGCAGCGCAGCAGAGTATACAGCAGCTACAGGTAACGAGCCTGTAGACCCGCCGCTAAACGCTAACGAAACGTAGGAACTATGCCCGCACTAATAACTACTACAATACCCCCGCAGAGCTTCGAAGTAGTACGCGACCGTATAGCGGCTATTTTGGCTGTAGAAATGCAGAACCAAATAGACCTGCTAAACGAGCTTACAGTAGTAAAAGTTTTTACAGAACGGTACGCAAAGGTAGACGCTACAGAATGCCCGTGCATTATCGTTTCTTTAGAGCGCGGCGACTATGCAAACCAAGACCCGACCGTAGTACAGGGTAACTACGTTTTCAATATAGACCTTTTCGTAAAAGCTAACACTAAATTTAACGCTAATAGCGAAGTAGTAATACGGGCAGACGAAGCGGGTATTAAAGCGTTAGATACTTGGTTAGGGTGGGTTAGGTCTATAATTCAAAACGGACACTACTACAGGCTACAGCTACCCGCAGGCTTTATAGCGTCCCGACAGATACTTAGCGTACAGAACGCGACCCCAAAAGAAGAGCAGGACGTTAACGCCGTCGTTATGGGTAGGGCTACTTTAGCGGTATCTATGGCAGAGCATAACGGCGCGGTAGAAGCTCTACCTATAGGCGACTACGAAACACAGGTTAAAATAGATACGAGCGACGTAGGCTACGTATTCACTAAGAAACCTTAATTACTTTTTTTTCTTTAAAAGTGTTGCGTATTCAAAATATTTATATATTTGCAATAAGATTTTAAACCATGATAGAAAAAGGCATACATTGGAAAAGCTTAACGAACCCTAAGTACTTAGGGGCGCACGTTCTAATAGAGTTAGGTACGGACTTAGACGTAACTATTACCGACGTTAATAAGGAAATAATAACCTTAGACGAAGGTAAAAAAGAAGAGCATACTATAGCTACACTTAAAGACCAAAAACCGTGGATATTAAACACGATTAACCGAAAAGTTATTAGTAAGGTTTTAGGGTCGCCCGAACCTTACGAGTGGGTCGGCAAAACCGTTACTATATACGCCGCTAAAATTAGAGCTTTCGGCGAAAATATGGACGCTATACGGGTAAGACCAACAGCACCCGAACAAATAGCCACGAAGCCTAATTTAAACCCCGACCACGAAAATTGGAAAGGTTGGGCAGAAGCTATACAGGCGGGTACGTCTTCTATAGAAGCTGTACGCGAACATTACGAACTAACAGAAGCTAACGCTATACTAATCGTAAAGAAATGATTTTAAAACCGTTTAAATGTCGCTGTAGCGGTATTGGGTCTATTATGACTAACCCGCGCAGTAAAAGCGATAAGGGGCTTTCGGCTACCTGTATAGCTTTCTTAGAAGATTGGGCGAAGCAGCAGCTATACGGCCGCCGTAAAGAATTTAAGTCGAAGTACACGGACAAAGGAAACTACAAAGAAGACAACGCTATAGTATTCGCTAAGCAGGTCTACAATTGGGCGGCAGATACCGTTAAAAACGAAGAGTACTTCGAAGACGACTTTTTTACAGGTACGCCCGACATAATCTTAACCGAAAGCGTAGAAGACATTAAAAACGCGTGGGACGCTTTTACGTTTCCACTTTTCGAAACCGAAATACCCTCGAAAATGAAGGGCTACGATTGGCAGGGGCGGGGTTATATGCAGCTTACGGGTCGTAAAAAATTCGGCTTAGTTTACTGCTTAATGGACGCCCCCGAAAACCTAATAGAAAAAGCTGCTTACTACAAGCAAAAAGACTTAGGGTTAGAGGAGTTGCCCGTAGAGCTTTACGAAGAGGTTAAGGCTTTTATGAGCTACGAAGACTTAGCACCCGTGCTACGTACTAACCGCTTCGAAATTACCGCCGACCCTATAAAGGTCGCAGCTATGCAGACCCGCGTATTAGAGTGCAGGGCGTACATAGCTAAAAATATTCAACCGAAATTTGTAAATCTGCAAAATAAATTAGCATGAAAGTAGAAAACAACGTAATACCCGCGTACGGTAAAATTACCGTACCGCAGATTAAAGCCGAATTAGGTACGCTTAGCGTAGACTTTTCGGAACTAAAAGGAAAGCAGGCACTATACGACGCCTTAAAAGAGGCTTTAGAAGCCCCTGTAGAGCCTAAAGCACCCGCAAAGGTAGAAGAGCCTAAAACAGAAGCTAAAGAGGTCGCTACAGCCGACGTAATACCTACGAGCTTCGTAGAACTAATAGCTACGTCCGAAATGAATACGGCGAAGGCAGAAAAGATAGCGAAGAGCTACGCACCTATTATGGCTTTAATCGAAGCTGAAAAGCTAAAGCTAATAGGGTTAGACCCTAAGAAGCCCGAAGACGTAGAAATAGCTAAAGGCGTTAGAATTGGGCTTCGTACCGTTTGCGGCGACTTGAAAAGGAAAAAAGACAAAGACAAGGCGAGCGTTAAAATAATGGGCGACTTTGTGCAGGGTCTTTATAACACTACAGAAGCAGAAGCCCGCGCAGTACAGGCAGACGCAGAAAAAACGGAAAAAGCCGAAGAGTTAGCGGCGGCGGCAGTAGTGGCAGAATTGAACGCAGAACGAGCCGCAGAGGTCGCTAAGTATCATAACGAAGTTATACCGAATTTAGGGGTTATGCAGCAGGTCGTTTACGACGGTCTATTAGCAGGTCTAAAGCTGCAAAGCGAAACCGCGAAAGTAGACGCAGCCAAAGAAGCGGAAGCCGCCGCAGAAGCCGCTAAAGTAGCCGAAGAGGCACGGGCAGCAGCCTTACTAAAAGCACAGACCGAAGCGGCAGAAGCTAAAGCCCACGCCGACACGCTCGCAGAAGAGCTTAGAGTTAAAGAGGTCGCAGAAAAAGCCGCCGCCGATAAGGTCTTAGCGGCAGACGCAGCGCAGGCAGCAGAAGTAGCAGCCTTAGAAGCTCTTAGCGATAAGGAAAAGATAGCGAAGTGGGTAGTCGACTTAAAGTTACCTTCGCCGCCTGTACAGTCTGCCTTAACAGGCGACATAGCTTTAAAATTTGCAGGCTTTAAAAAGTGGGCGGAATTAAGCGTAAAAAATAGTAAATAAATCAGTAATAATAATAACAAAAAAAGTAAAAAAATGCAGTACGAATTAAAAGGAAAAGTACATTTTATCGGGGTTTTAGAGCAAATTACCGACAGCTTCGCGAAGCGCGTAATAGTAATAGAGACAGAGGGCGAATACCCACAGACCGTACCTTTTGAATTTCATAACGCTAATACGGGTAAAGTAGACGCCGTAAAAGTTGGGCAGTTAGCTACCGTCCATTTTAACCTACGCGGTAACGCGTCTAAGACAGACGCGACGCGCTTTTTTGCTAACCTACAGGGCTGGAAAATAGAGGCCGAAGTAGTAGCCGCGCCTGCGCCTATACCTGCACCTGCTGCACCTGCTGCCGCGCCCGTCGCTGCTGCGCCCGTCGCTGCCGCGCCCGTCGCTGCTGCGCCTGTAGCTGCCGCGCCGTCTATCGACGATATAGGCGAGGACGATTTGCCTTTTTAAAATCTTTTACCTATACTACGCGAAGAGGTCGGCATATGTCGGCCTTTTTTCGTTTATAGTGGGACATTTGGGCGGCGAAATGTCCCACTTCATACCCCAAATGTCCCGCATGTTTATAGTGGTAGTAAGGGTTTCGGGGTTTTTTAGGTGGGACATTGTCCCACTTGTATAATTAATAAAATATAGTATAGGTGGTTTCTGAAAGTCTAAAAAATAAAATGTCGCAGCTACATACACTACTAAAAAAATACAACTAACTAAAAAACAGTTGGTTACGCATATCTCGCTGCGACAATTTGTTACGATTAGTGGGACATTTCAAACCTTAATCGTTCTTACTGGTGGGACATTTAAAATGTCCCAATAAAAATGTTACATTTGCTAAAACGTTTATATAAATTAAGGTTATGGCTTTTGTTAAGCAGAAAAATAAGGGTTGTGTATACTTCTTTAAGCAAAATAATAGCACAGCCATTAAGATAGGTCTAACTACAAGCCCGACCCCTACGCAAAGGTTTAACGACCTGCTTACTTTTTCACCATACGGCGCGGAAATCGTAGGTATAATCAGCACGTTTAACCCGCGAAAAATTGAAAGTGAACTGCATACGAAATTTAGTAAATACAGGTTACGCGGCGAATGGTTCGAAATAAACAAAGACGATGTTAATAGCTGCATATCCGCATTTAAAGGAACAGAAGACGCCCCTATAGTTTTTAGTGAAAAGAGAACGTCTAAAAAAAGAATAGACAACACTAAAGCGATAGTAGAGGCCTACAAAAAAGACAGTGGCTTTAACAGGTCGGCGTTAGCTTTAGAGCTGGGTATTAGTAGGCAGACAATATTTAGAGTTTTAATAAAAAAGTAAATATTTTGCATATCGTAAAGTATTTATACATTTGCAAAAGCTTTAAATTAGTCTAAGGGCGAATTAGTAAACAACGAACTACAAAAGACATTTTTATAGGTATGCAGATTAGAGGGATAAAAAACGTTTCGCTTATCGTTGGGTTTTCGTTTCGTAAGTTGACTGCTTACGCCTCTTTTTTGCAGCCTTAACAAACAACGAAATATGAATACAAACGCCTTAAAATTTGACGACGGTAAAAGACTGCTAAACGCGGGTTTTTCTATTATGGTCGTAGACGAAGATAAAAAGCCCTTATTATCTTGGAAGGGGCTACAGCAGCAGGCGTGGACAGAAGCAGAGTTAGCAGAACAATTAAAGCGGGCTAACGTTTGGCGGTACGGTCTCTTAACAGGTTATAACGGTCTCTTCTGCATAGACGTAGACTTAAAAGTATTTCCACGGGTAGACGACCGCGAACCGTTTTTCGAAGAGTTTATAAGCTTCATTCGGGACAACGTAGACAGCTTCGACAAAAAGGTAGCTATATACAAAACGGCTAACTTCGGTTACCACTTAGTCTACAGGGCAGATACCGACGTAGGCAACGTAAAATTAGCTAAGCTAAAGGGGCACGACCAATACGTATTAGAAACACGGGGCGTAGGTGGTTATATTGTAGTCTACGACGACTGCACTAATAAAATGAGCTATACGCAGGTGCAGAAGCTTACAACCGAAGAGCATACTATAATTTTAGAGATATGCAAATTTTTTAATGAACCTACAGAAAGTATACCCGTAGCAGAGCCTAAAAAGTTTACGCAAAATATAGAGGGGTCGGGGGTATCTCCGTGGGTAGATTTTAATAATAGAAATACAGTCTTCGACGTAGCGGGCGAAGAGTTCGAAGTAGTACGTACGATACCTTCGCGGTACATCATAAAACGACACGGCAGTAAGGCAGCGCATAGCGGTTATGTATACCGCGATACGGGGTGCTTATTTCTATTCAGTACGGGCACGGCTTACCCTAACGAAAAGCTATTAAGCCCTTACGCTCTTTACACTTACAAAAACCACGGCGGCGACTTTTCGGCTTCTGCGAAGTCCCTATACGAACAGGGCTACGGCGACCGCATAGCCCCGAAGCCTATAGAGACCGTACCGCCGCCTATAGCTATAGACCCGTCTAAGCTTACGTTTCCGATAGGCATTTTTCCTAACGGTATACAGCAGTACATTTTAGAATGTAATAGAACCTTAGATAGCTCTGTAGATTATATGGGCGTCTCTATGATTTGGCTACTATCGGTTATTGTGGGTAACGCCGTAAAAGTGCAGGTTAAAGCGGGGTGGTTAGAAAGTTGTATAGTTTGGATAAGTTGCGTAGGTAAGGCGGGTTTAGGTAAAACCCCTTCGGTAGACAATATAGTACGACCTCTACAGAAGATAAACAGCCGCGAAATTAAAGACCATGTTAGAAAGTTCGCGCAGTACAAAGCTTACGAAGCTTTAGACGTAAAAGAAAAGAAAAATACGCCCGAAATTCGCGAACCGAAAAAGAAGCAGTTTATAGTTAACGACGTTACTATAGAAGCCCTCGTAGAACTTCACGAAGAGAACCCTAACGCCGTCGGGGTCTTTAAAGATGAATTAGCGGGATGGATTAAAGATATGAATAAATACAGGGCGGGTAGCGATTTAGAATTTTGGCTTTCGTCGTGGTCTAATAAGCCCGTAACCCTTAACCGTAAGACCGTTAAAAATACTTACGTAGAAAGCCCTATTATACCCGTCTTAGGTGGTATACAGCCCGCTATTTTAAGTGGTCTATTTACGGCAGAAAACAAAGAAAACGGCTTCGTAGACCGTATGTTAATCTGCTACCCCGACCTGTTAGTAGAGCCGTACAACGAAAACGAAATAAGCGAAGACCTTTTAAAATGGTATAGCGACTACGTTTTAGCTATGTATAGCGACGTTAAAAACAAAATTATACACTTAGACGAAGACGGGCAGGTAAAGCCGCATACGGTAACTATGAGCTTAGACGCTAAAAAAGAGTGGGCACGCATTTTTAACGGTATTACCGAAACCCAAAATAACGACGACGAAAACGAGTATATGAAGTCTATGTTACCTAAGCAAAAGAGTTATATACCACGCTTCGCCCTGCTTCTAAACGCCTTAGATAACTACGATAAAGGGCTACCGATTTTGTCGCCTATTTCTAAGTCTTCAATACTTAAAGCCGAAAAGCTTTCTACCTATTTCGTTAGCATGGCTAAGAAGTTAAAAATAGATATTGTACACGTTAATAAGCTAAAGCATATAGCGAGCGAAACAGGGTACAAGTCTAACGAGTTCGATAAATTTTCGGCTATGCTTCTTTTAGAGCCTAATACTAATCTAAGCGAGGCAGCAGAAATTCTTAACGTAAGCCGTAAAACCTTAACCCGTTGGAAAACCAAAATAAGCGACAATGCAGCAAAGTAAAATAGAATTAAGACCGTACCAAGACGAAAGCGTATTAGACCTTAGAACGGGCTTTAAAACGGCTCTACGGCAGGTTCTTTGTCTGCCTACAGGGGCGGGTAAAACCGTGGTTTTTTCCGAAATAGTAAAGTTAGCTGCTCTGCGGGGTACGCGCTGCTTAGTGGTTACCGACCGTATAGAGCTATTTAAGCAGACGTTTAAAGCTCTAAGTAAGGTAGGTGTAGAACCGCAGATTATAAACGCCGATAAGCGGGACGAAGTAGACCCGTGGGCGGTCGTTTCTGTAGCTATGGTAGAGACTGTAAAGCGCAGAATAGTTAGCCGTAAAATCAGGCTCTACCCCGAACTAATAATTATAGACGAAGCGCATAAAAGAAACTTCGACGCTATCTTAGATATGTTCCCCGATGCTCGCGTTATCGGGGCTACGGCTACGCCTATCGGGCAGCACTTTTACAAGTATTACGACAGTATCGTAGCTAACGTGGATATACCCGAACTAATCGAAAACGGCTTCTTAGTACCGTGCGAAGCCTACCAAATGGAAGAAGATTTAAGCGACCTTAAAACGAGGGCGGGCGAGTATACCCCGAACAGCTTAAACGACCATTATAACAAAAAGGGACTTTTCGACGGCGTTATTAAGAGCTATTTAGAAAAAGCAGCAGGGCTTAAAACCCTCGTTTTTAACGTCTCTATAGAGCATACTATAAATATGAATAACGCCTTTTTACAGGCGGGTATACACGCCGAATACATTACGAGTAAGACCCCGAAAGCAGAGCGCGAAGACATATTAAAACGCTTTACCGAAGGGCGTTTTACAGTACTGAATAACTGCGGTATTTTAACTACAGGTTACGACGAACCTTCGATAGAGTGCATAATACTAAACAGGGCTACGAAGTCGCTACCGTTATTTCTACAATGCGCGGGCAGAGGCAGTAGGCTTTACCCGAATAAAGAACGCTTTATACTGCTCGATTTTGGGTTAAATCATAATCAGCACGGGCTATGGTCTCAGCCTCGTAAGTGGGCTTTAGAACCACCTAAAAAGAAAAAAGAAGCAGCCGGCGTAGCACCCGTTAAAGAGTGCCCCGCGTGCGAAGCTTTAATTTTCGCTTCTGCTATGTCCTGTAATTTCTGCGGGTACGAATACCCCGTAGAGGCTAAGCCGTTACGCGAAGGCGTCTTAGTAGAGGTACTAAGCGGCGAAATAAGAGATTTAGCGGGCAAAAGAGTAAGCGAGCTTAGCTTAGAAGAGTTAGGTAATTTACAACGCTCTAAACGCTATTCGCATTACTACGTTTGGCGGGTGGTTAAATCGAGGGGCGAAGAGGCTATTAGAGACTATGCCCGACTTATGAGCTATTCGGTAGGGTGGGTTATACGGCAAAAAGAAGATTTAGAAAACTGCCACTTTGCAGACGTTCATATATGAAAAAGCTAACAGAATTACGCTTACAAAGCGACTGCTTCTTATGGCATTACAATACCTACCCCGAAGAGCGTAAGCGGCTCTTTATGGTACATAATACCCCGCGCCACAAAGTAGACGGCGCAGGGCTTCGGGCGGCAGGTATGATAGCAGGGGTAGCCGACCTGCAATACTTACGCCTAAATCGTCCGCCTTTGTTTATAGAAATGAAGTTACCGAAGCAGAAGCAGAAGCCGAAGCAGATAATATGGCAGGCCGTAGCAGAAGCTACAGGGGCTATATATGTCGTTTGCGACAATTTAGAAGACTTTAAAGCACTAATCGAAGAGTATAGGAAAAATTAAAGTGGCTGATTTTCAGGCAGTTACGGCTTTTTTTAAATAAAAGTATTGCAGGTAAGAAAAAGGTTTATATATTTGTCGTAGTCAAACGAATTAATACAACGAAAAATGAAACTTACAGCAACAGAGTACCAAATTTGGGCAGGCATTAAAAAAGAAAACGGTTATATATCTATGGCAGATATGCGTACTAATGGCGTAGGCACAGACCTACAGAAGCAGTTAGACGCCGAAAACAAAGAAATAGACGAAATGTTAGCTGCTATACCTACGGTCTGCGTAGCGTGCTACTGCGGCGGTCGCGCTTTCTATTGGTCGGGTATCGTAAAAATTGGTAAGACTTATTACAGAGGCGGCGAAAAAATGACACAGGGAAACGGCTACAGAAGCGTTAAGGAAATAGCCAAAGTAACCGAAGAGCAGACCGCGCGAATGATAGACGACAGCTACTACTACTAAACCTAAAATTAACAGGCGGTAGGGCTTCGGCTCTGCCGCCACTAAAAACCCTTTAAAATGTCAAACGACAAACTGATAGACAAAATAAAAAAGCTATTAGCTAAAGCTGCGGGTACGGACGTACAGGCAGAGGCAGACGCTTTTATAGCCGCCGCTAATCGACTGCTTTTAAAGCATAATTTAAGCATGACAGAGGTAGAAGCAGGCGGCAGCGAAAACGCGATTAAGCAGGACGCCAACGCTAAAGAGTGGGGCGAAGTAGCCGCAGAGGGCATATACGAAGCCGGCTTAATGCACTATATAGCCGTTAACAATTTCTGCAAAGTAATTATACATGCGCAGCGAGGCGGTAAGCGCGGTACTCTAAGCGTAATAGGTTCGCCCGAAAATATCGAAATAACGCTGTATATGTTTGAAGTAGCCCGTACCTCGTTACGTCGAATATCTAAAAAAGCTTACACAGCGTACAAAAAAACCGTAATAGAAAAGTACCCGCTACATAGCGGCGAAACCCGCCCACAGCGCGAAAAATGTCTACTAAGTAGCGGCGTGCTTCGTTACCGTAAAGTATGGATAAGGTCTTATTTAAAAGGCGCGGCTATGGGGTTAGGCATTAAACTTGAAAACGAGCGACGAAGAGCGCAGGACGAAAACCCGCAGCAGTTCGCTTTAGTGTTAAGCCGAAATACAGAAGCTTTAGACCTCTTCGCTAAGAAGACCTACCCCGACTTAGGTAAGACCCGAAACCCGAACCTTAACAACGCAGACAGAAACGCGTTTAAGCAGGGCTTAAAAGCGGGTAAGGGTCTTAACATTAACGAAGGCGTAGCAGAGGCTAAGCAGAACGAGTTAAAGCGGTTAGGTAATGGTTAAGCGGGGCACGGGTGGTATCGTTATACCTTATACATTTGGGTAAGATGAAAAGCCCCGCAGACCTACCGTTAGTACCTATACGGGAACTAAGCCACGAAGGCGGGTTTAAGCTTAACCCGTTTAAATACAACGGTAAAACCTACCGTATAGTCGGGTACGACCGCGTTACGGATATGCACAGCTTAAAAAACGTAGACGCAGGTACATACGGCGAAGTCTCTACGGGGTGGTTAAAAATTAAGACGCTTTAAAAAAATAAACCTTTTGCTGTATTGAAAAAATTTATATGTTTGCAAAAACTTTCTAAAAGAAAATGAATAAACCAGCATATACGAACCGATTAAAGCGGCAGCTTTCTAAGAAAAAGATTAGTCTAAGCGACGCGAAAATTAGGGCGGCAGTAAAAGATAACTACGGCAAAAAACCGCCTTCGGTAGTCGCTGCTTTACTAATTCCAAAAGCAACAAAAAGAACCGACAAAAAGGTAGACGCCGCTAAAGCGTTTAAGCCCGTTTTAGTCGCCTGCTGTAATGCTTTCGGGGTAACTCAAAAACAGGCAAAAACAGAATTTAGCGACAATTTAAGAGACCTTCGAAGTATGGCAGCATACATAGGGCTTAGAGTTCTTAAACTGCGCCCTGCTTCTGCTTTAGCCGAAGGTATGGGCTTACCTACCCCTGCAGCCGTTTACCATAAATCGTACAGGGCAGAAGCTCTTATTAAAGAAAAACGGGTAACGTTTTGCGATAAGCTGATACTAATTAAGAACGAATTAAAGTTAAAATAATGCTACACAAATTAGGGGCGCGAAGCCTCGATAAATTGAATACCTGCCACGGCGATTTAATCGCGGTAATTATGTTAGCTTCTGCGCGTTCTACTGTAGACTTCGGCATAGCAGAGGGCGCGCGACTATTCGACCTACAGTTAGAATATTTTTTACAGGGTAAGAGTAAATTAGACCCCCGAAACCCCGAAAGCTTAGCGCGGGCTATGCACGTAGTAACGGACGAACGCCCCGTAGCTATGGCTGTAGACCTTTACGGCTACCACCCCGACTATGAAACGCGTAAGAAAATGGCTTACGATATGCCGACTTTAGCTTACATAGCAGGCGTTATTGATAGCTGCTCTAAAGAGCTTTACGAAATGGGAACTATTACCCACTTAGTAAGATGGGGCGGTAATTGGGACAAAGACGGTATTATATTGTTAGACCAACGCTTTGACGACGCCCCCCACTACGAACTATATAAGCCTTAATGATGTTAGCAACCACCCCTTTAGCCGTAATTAAGGCTACTAAATGGTTTTTAGAAGACTTCTACCCGTTTCTTAAAAAATGGTATAAAGAGCTTATTATAGTCGGTTTAGCTATAGCCCTCTTTTTCTGCTGTAAGGGCTGCGGCTCTGTAGGTGGTTCGGGCGGTTCGGTAGTTACTACCACAGCTACCGATACGGTCTATAAGTTCGTTTACGTTAACGAATGGCAGAACGTCTTAGGCGATACGGTCGCCTATTATGAAGAGCAGTTAGCCGCTAAGAAGTGGGTAGTACCTGTTTTAAAGCCCTTAGACGGCGTTTCTACGGCCGACAGCCTCTACGAGTACAAAGGCGCGACAGAGTATCTTACAGGGGCTTTAAACGACTGCGACAGCACGTATAGAGCCGACTACGCTTTTAGAGCTTACGTAGACACTACCGAAACCGACAGCTTTAAGCTCGCTTATAGCCTGCCGATTAACGGCGAGTTAGCGGGTAGACCTACTTTCGGGGTCTTTTGGAAAATACCCCAAAAAGAGACCGTAGTAACGAATACTATAACGAACGAAATAACACTACCACCCCGCAGAAGTATTTACTTCGGCTTAGAAGCGGGGGCACGTATGCACGCGGTAGACAGTTTAGCTAACCAATTTAACGGCGCGGTATTCGGCTTAGAAGTTGGTATTATGAACCGTAAAGGGTGGCAGTACGGCGCAGAGGTTAACTACGATACCCGTAACAACTACGCCGTACTCGTTAACCTTAGACGTAATTTATACTTCGGAAAATAGAAGTAGCCGACCGTAAAAAGTCGGCTTCTTTTTCGGGTAAACCTTTGCGTATTCTAAATATTTTGTAATTTAGCAAAATGGAAACTATCGAAATAGAGTTTAAAGGCTTACGGCTTCGGGTAGAGTTTAACTACGAAGCAGGCGACGAAGGCAGAAGATATTACCCCGACGGTAGCGGGCAGCCCCCTACCCCGCCTAATGTAGAAATAGAGGGTTTAGAGTGGGTTAACGAAGAGGGCGAGTACTTCGACTGCTTCGATATATTCGAGGCTTTAGGGCATTTAGAAGAGGTAGCCGAAAAAGTAATATGGCGAAAAGAAGAGTAAATTAAAGTCGCTGTAAATCAATGCTTTAGCGATTTTATTAAATAAAAGTATTGCAGTTAACGAAAAAGTTTATATATTTGTCGCAGTCAATTAGAAACAACGAAAAATGAACGCAAAAACGATTAAAGATATGCAGGAACTACAGAACCAAAACGCAGAGCTTCGACAGGCTCTTTATGAAGCAAAAGAAGCTATGCGCCTCGATTACAACGGGTCGCAGGCTATTAACTTTTTAGACCTAAGA
>Ga0222689_1000258_pt1 | contig 18770 bp, 19 predicted proteins | sample AntAcemetage1231_FD_179838 | JGI IMG/M metagenome (GOLD analysis project Ga0222689, IMG submission 179838) | Saline water microbial communities from Ace Lake, Antarctica - #1231 | ecosystem: Environmental > Aquatic > Non-marine Saline and Alkaline > Saline | place: Antarctica: Ace Lake...
AGCTCTTTTTTCGAATAATTCCCCGTCAAGTAAAGGGCGCAAACCTCTCGTTTAAAGGATTCACTATACACATTTACATTCTCCATTTTTAAGTGAAATTGTGTAAACCTATTTCAGGACAAGACAGACGTTTGTTTACGTTTAAATTTTTTTTGAAAGTTTCCTGTCACATTCAGCGTTAAATATGAAAAAACCAAATGAATTTTATAACGTTAAATTCGCTGCGTAACTAGTCCAGTTTTTAAGCGGAAAGAGCACTGCTCAATCTGCCGGAAAGTCCGAACCAGTTAAAACACCTGTCAAATAATGAAAGTTTTGAATCTAATAATATTTTTTCTTCTAACTGCTTTCTGCATGGCCCAAACTCATGAGCAAGATGATTGCGAATTGATTTTACCTACAAAGAAATGGATGAAGGATAATTACGCAGAGCTGGAACAAATAGAAGATTTGGACGAGTTTAAGTGGGTTATGATTAAGTATAAGAAGAAAGGAAAATGTAAATTCGAAAAAGGTTGTGGAACATTGGACTTGAGAAATCCGAATAGCAGTATAATTACGGTAGACGGAGATACAGTTACTGGTGAACTAGCTCATCTGGATTTTGGTGATAGCCTAACGTATGTCTATAAAATAGTCACATCAATTGAGGATAATGTTATGATTGGTTTTGACTTTCAAATAATGAAGATTAACGACTGTTTTTTAGCAATCACAAGTTTCGAAGAAAATAAGAGAGGGAAAAATGTTCCTAGCCATAGACTAATTTATCGGAAGTTAAAGAATGAATAATTTTGGCGGTGTCATCAAATCACCGCTTCCCTTCATCCAATTCATCAAAGCTGTGATGTAAGGAAATGAAATTGTAAATTATTAATCCTAAATTATGAATTTCGGAGGGCGCGAGGAATCTACACTGTTCTTTGTGAAAGAAAATTTATCATTCATAATTCACCGTGGGACTACGTCCAGCCCCTCCCCGCAATTAAGTTCGGGAATCCCTGAAATCTAGTCGTGCGGAAGACGTTTACTTACGTTTAAATTCTGGAGCCAAGTGTCAATCTATTTCAGGACTAACATTAAAGTGTAGATTTAGGTTAGGACTCTAATCAAAATAGTGCTGGAAGAGTATTGAATCAACGGATTAAACAAAACCGTATCAATTTTTGTCAAACCACATATAGGAAATAATGATAGATAGGCTTGGAAAACTACTGTCCAATAATAGACTGCGGAACTTTGAGAAATATTTCATCTTGATTTTTTCCCTATTCTGTTTTTCAGCTTGCTCACAAAACCGTCTGAAATCATTCAAGCTTTATGAACACGATTTTGTTGGAAGGAGGTTTAGTTTACTTCAACCCTCAGTAATTATTACTAAGGATTCGTTGGTCGTTAGATTTCAGGATGTGTCTGAAGCAGGGAAGATTACTCGAATTAACTTGTTCATTAAGAGCAGCGTTGAAAGTGGAACAGAGTATTATATCCCGGTCGGTCCAGTTCAGGAAGAATTTCGAAATGTGGATTCTTTATCTCTGACCCAAGAAGGACTTTTGCGATTTATAGAGAAGGACCATTGGATTCAATATGGGGTTGGATCTCCTAATAAATTTAAGTCAGGTTACACATTGAAAGAAGCGATGGATTCTTATAAGTGAAATAAAGTTTTTTTGAAGTAGTGTCCTACTCGTAAACCCTTCAAAGCCAATTGAAGAAAAATGATATCTAAGGAACTAGAAGTAAATATGACTTTAGATCGGGGGGCTAAAATAACAGGTCAGTAAAGCGGTAGAGTTTGGGCACTAATGCCGCTAATTTTGTATGATTGAGTCCTTTTTATTTGCAATTATCAAATCTGCTTATGGCATTAATCTATCAAAACTGTAATTTTAAGAGAATTGAAATAATGTTGCTGAGTTGTGTTTTATTCATTTCCTCCTGCAGTCAATCAGACTCCCAAGATGAAGATGATCAAACTACACAAGTGAACTCAAGGTCGGCAAGCGAACATCTGATTGAAAATAAGTCTGATTCTTCAATTGAATGTTACCTTCAAGTATTGACTGATTACAATCCAAACAGTATTGATATTTCAGCTCAATTGAATAAAGAAATCCTGCAATGCAAAAAAAATCCAACTGGAAACGAAGAGTATTGCGAAGAATTTGATGGAAAGGTGGAGTTAAGTATTTTAAAGCTATATCTGTACCAACTTAGACAAGCTAACCAAGGATATGATTTAAACTCAATGAGACATGGTCAATTTGGAGAGGTTTTAGCAGAATTTCTCAGCACTCACAATTTTCCATTGGAAGAAGGTCGAATTACCGGTAATGACATTTATAGATCACTTGAACTGTCAGAAAGTCGAGATGGAGTTCATCTTCTTTATGAGGATTCAATTAATATTGAACTGAATAGAATCGATATTATGCTGAATGATGAGATTCGGAGATAGACATTTGGTCGCGAGGATTCTACTCTGTTCTTCGTGAAAGCTCATTCAACATTCATAATTTCTCGAGGGACTACGTCCAGCCCCTCCCCGCAATTAAGTTCGGGAATCCCCGAGATCTAGTCGTGCGGTAGACGTTTGCTTACGTTTAATTGTTATGTCGTAAAAGTGTAGGGTATTGAGTTCAGCCAATGCACCTAAATAAATCAACGAGGATTGAACCACTTGAATATTGTGAGAGAATTAGTCCTCGTCTTTCCAGAAGTAGAATAATTGCTGACTTAAATCCAATCACCCTGATATAAGCCAAAAAAAAACCGTCTATCGACGGCTTTTCTTTTCTCTACGCGGAATGAATAAAAACGCTTAAGAGTTATTATCCTTTAATCAGTTTCTTGCTGAAGCTCTTGTCTCCCTGCATGATTTGCATGAAGTAGAGTCCGTCACTAAACATTTCGAGGTCAATTATTTTGTTGTACTTGCCTGAGAATCCTGACATTCTTTCTGAATACACTACAGATCCCATTTGATCGTAGATATAGACTTCTAGATTCCCTTTTTCAGCAAGGTCAAATTTCAAATTGAACTGGCCAGCGCTAGGATTGGGGTAGAAAGAGAAATTATCCATCGCCAAGTCATTCTGAACACGAAGGGCTGGCTCTGCATTCTCATTTACTTTGGTAGCTTCTTCTTCAGTGATGCTATCAATTTCGATGGTTACTTCAATTGAAGTTCCTTTTTGAGCGAGCAAACTCTTAAATTCTTCCAATCGCATATCTTGCTCTAGGATGAAAATCTCCAATTCTTCTTCGCTCATGTTTGGGTCGGCTTCAAAATCATACTCAAAATCGTAGACCATGTCGCCATCTTCGTCCATGCCTTTAAAATCACGGAAGAAAACGATGTTCTCCTTGTTGCCGAAATTTCTTGATCCCAATTCACCACTAAAATTGATTGCTTTTCCTTGGCGATCAGCATTGATATTGATTTCATCTCCTGGCTTCATAGCTCCAACTAGATCCGCCAACTCCCTAAATGAATTGATCGCTGTATCATTGATTGATTTAACAACATCTCCGCTCTTCAATCCCATTTTCTCTGCCGCGCTTCCTTCGGTAATTGCTCCCAACATAACACCTTCCTCAACTTCGCTGCGGTCTGGAGAAACACCTAAAAAGGCTTTCTGCTGATCACATTCCATCCACTTTAGATTTCCAGGGTGAGGAGGAGCAGGAACTTCAGGGAATTCAAATCTCTGCATTTCCGGCATTTCGAAGTCGAAATTGAATGATTCGTTCTGCTTTTCTCCCAAGGCTACCTTGGTCTTTTTCTTCTTTCCGTCTCTTAGATATCTGATACTCACTTCATCACCAGCTTTTTTACTTTGAATAAGCTCGATTAGCTTTTCAGTGCTAGTGACATCTTCCGAGTCAATTTCAAGAATGATATCTCCTGAACGAAGTTCACTGGTAGCTGCAGCGCTATCATCAACGATTTCAGTGATTCGAACTCCTTGATTGTCATCGTTCTTAATCATAACTCCCAAAAATGCCTGAGAATTTTCTTGGCCCGAAAATGCCAACTCCAAGGCATTCATCCAATCTCCATTTTCGAACCGTCTTACATTGAGTTCGATGGTTTCGTTCTCGGTCAGATTCTCAAAATCCTCCCAAACACCAAGCTCATTCAGTAGCTTTTCAAGATCAGCACCTTCAGTGATTGGAATCTCTTTTTCGATTTCGGTGACTTTACCGTTGTCAGATTTCTTGATATAGATTTTTGCCTTTTGAGAAGGCTCTTGGGCAAAAGTTCCAAGGCAAATTCCGAATACAAAAAGTGAAGAAAGAAGTAGATTTTTTTTCATGGCATCTTGTTGTGGGTTAACAAGACCAAATTACAGAGACTTGCTCTCAATCGCTGTTAACAAGTCCTAATATACGTTAATGAAGGAGGAATCCATCCTCTTCATCGCGAAAGAAATCAATGACTGACAGCTGAATCAGGTGGACATCGGTATAATAGAAATGGATGATTTCATTGAAGCTGAATCCGAGCTCAGCCATCTTCATGGCGCCTTCTTGACAAAGTCCTACGCCATGTCCAAATCCACGGCCGGTGAATTTCACGCTGTCCGCATCCTCATAAATTGTGAAAAAGGAAGACTTCAATTTCCAATCTTTTCTTACTTCGGTTAGGGGGATTTTTAGATCTCCAGCCTGAAAATACCTCGTTTTCTCACTGGGGAAATAGGCCAAGACGGCTTCTTCGGTAGATTTATCTTCAAGTCTTACTTTATGTTTCCTTTCCAAATAACTCAACCACGACTTCGACTCGATCGATTTTTCCCAGTGGGAGTGCGGCTGGTGTAAGCAAAAGCTGTCTTCTCGACTTTTTAAATAGGAGAGGGGCTTGGTCCAAATCGTTTCGGAATCGCTTGTTCGCCCTCCACAATTGGAATGAAATGCCGCTGTAATCAATTCAATCTCACCATCTACCAAAACACTTCCTTTGGTTTCCCAAGCGGCTTGTGGGATGTTTTCGTCAAACCGAGATTTACCGTGGTACACTTGACAATGCACTTGGTCACAGACATGATATCCCTCAAAAATATGCCTTCTTTTGTTCGCTAACATATAGGTACGACTGATAATGCTCTGTACCTTATAGTATTCGAGGGGCTTGTTAGCTCCTCCTTCACTTTCGACTACGCCGGCGACATATTTCTCAATATTGACCTCATTTATGAACACCATTCCTAACTTTCCGGCTTTCACAATCAAATTGTCTTGGTAGATATGATCCTTTGATTTGGGCTGAACAGCTTTCAACCTGAACTCACTGTCCCATTCGTCAATCCGGAATTTTAATTCTTTAAATGGACCGTAGGATTTACCGTTACTCAATAAGGTAATCCCATTTTTATCCATCTTCAATTCAACAACATGCACCTGATCTTTGCTTAGAATTTCTTTGTCGGATGCAAGTACCCGATAAGAACCTTGGGCAAGTCTAAACGAAGCGATGTAAGGAGTACCTAGCTGTTCGAGTCCAATTAAAACGGTTTCTGCTTTAATGAAATTCCCAGTTCCGAGAAAGAGGAATACAAGGAGTAGGCTGCTTCTAAGATTCATTGCTCGCATGTAGGCTTTGAAGAATGAAGTCGGCCACTTTGCCGGATGCACCAGCGCCGCCCAATTTTGACCAGAGTTCTGAATAATCGGACTGAAGTTTTGCTTTTCGTTCGTCATCGTACAACAATGCCTTCAATTCTCGAACCATATTTTTCCGATTGAGCTCGGATTGTATCAATTCTGTGACGACCAATCTATCCATCACCAGATTCACAAGTCCAATAAACTTGACCTTGATGAGCATTCTTGCGATCCAATAACTAATCGGACTGCCTTTGTAGCAAACAACTTCCGGCAATCCCCACAGGGCGGCTTCTAGTGTTGCCGTGCCGCTGGTTACCAATCCCGCGTCTGCGTAGCGCATCAATTCATAGGTTTGAGCGTCTATTAATGTTGCCCGCGGCTTATCGCTAAGAAATCCTTGGTAGTATTCTTTTTCTTGGGATGGGGCCGCACCAATCACGAATTGATGCTTGGGGAAATCATCCATACATCGAAGCATGAGTGGCAGCATTTTGCTGATTTCCTGTTTTCTACTGCCCGGTAGTAAAGCAATTATTGGAGCAGTTCCCAATCCATTTTTCTTCAAGAACTCCGCCTTATAATCGCCTTGGTCTTTTCTATCTTCAATGACATCCAGCAGAGGATGGCCGACAAACTCAACATCGTAATCGAATTTCTTGTAGAAGTCTTGCTCAAAGGGCAGTATGACGTACATCTTGTCGACCAAGGCTCGAATCTTATACACCCGATTTTGTTTCCAAGCCCAAATCTGAGGAGAGATGTAATAATGCACTGGAATTCCCTCTTGATGCAGAAACTCAGCAATTCGGAGGTTGAATCCCGGGTAATCGACAAGCACAACCAAATCGGGTTTCCAAGTTTGAATATCCTCCTTGCAGAATTTTATATTCCCCATGATGGTGCGAAGATTCATGATCACCTCTATGAATCCCATGAAAGCCAAGTCCCGATAATGTTTAACTATTTCAGCACCGGCTTCTTGCATACGATCACCTCCCCAGCAACGAAACTGCAACTGAGAATCACGTTCCAACATGGCCTTGATTAAGTTGGCAGCATGCAAATCGCCAGAGGCTTCACCGGATATGATGTAAATTTTCTTCAATACAAGTAAAGGATTACAGGGACTGAAATTATTACAACCAGTAGCATTCCCCGGCACAAACGATAAAGTTTCAGCTGGTAGAATATGGCAAAGAGAATCACATCAAACAAGACGCTTAATGTGAGAATCTGATCTTGGAACAAATGCATCCCGAAGAAAATTTCATTGATATAATATTCAACGGTTGAGTTGTTGATATTCGCCCAATACATTGCGAATCCAATAAAACTAATCACCATGCCCAGCAGGGCGATGGCGATTCCCATTCCGAAGGAGTCAATTTTAGATGCTTTCAAAATCCCAGGTATTCAATGAGGCCATCACGTGGTGAGCCGTTAAATCATAATGTACGGGAACGACACTCACATAACCGTTGTGCAAGGCCCATTCGTCGGTATCTTCTCCTTTGTCAGAGTTGTTGAATTCGCCGGTCAACCAGTAGTACGGTTTGCCCGAAGGATCAATTCTCTTTTCAAAGGCATCTTCCCAAAAAGCCTTCGCCTGTCTGCAAATTTTAATTCCTTTAATTTCTTCTTTTGGGATTTTAGGGATGTTCACGTTCAAACAGGTTCCTCCGTTCAATCCATGCTTTAGAATGTTAGCAGTCAATGTTCGAACAACCGATTTCGCAGCTTCGAAATCCGCCTCTGCATCATGGTCTAAAAGAGAAAATCCGATGGAAGGAATATTTTCGACAGCTCCTTCAACAGCAGCTGACATGGTTCCCGAATAAATCACATTGATGCTGGAGTTCGAGCCGTGATTGATTCCACTTACCAACAAGTCTGGCTTGCGATGCATGATACTGTAAATCGCCAACTTCACGCAATCTACAGGAGTTCCAGAGCAAGACCAAGCGCGGACTCCTTCAATGGAGTGTACTTCATTCAAGCGAAGCACACCGTTAATTGTTACTGCATGTCCCATTCCCGATTGAGGTTTGTCTGGCGCGACAACGAATACCTCTCCGAACTCTTTCATGACTTCAATTAAGCTCCTAATCCCTTTGGCGGTAATGCCGTCGTCGTTGGTTACTAAAATCAGTGGTCTTTCTTTATTCACACCTCAAAATTAAGTTAAGTAGGTAATTATTTTGTGACACTTAAACGATAGTTTTACACGTTATCTTGTCAACGTGAGAATAAGTGGACTTCTATATTTTCTTTTCATCAGCCTTGGACTGCAAGCTCAGGGCGATGAGTGGTTGAATTATTTCGGATTCAGGGCTTATCAGCTGAATAATATTGTTCAAGTTGAATTCGGAATTGTTGGAGGAGCTTCTTGCAATGGTGCTCGTTTACAACGATTGAATGAAAATGGTGTCTTTGAGAATATCAATCAAATTACAGGAGTTTGCGGAGGATCTGAATTTCCGGAATACTATGCCTTTCCTGACGAAAATCCATTGAAGTATCAACTGAATACCTATAGAATTGAATTCGGATTCCAGCAAGGATTCAGCCGTCGTCTTGAAATAATTTTCACTCCTTTGTCTAAAGGAGTCTCGATTTCTCCGAATCCTGCGAGTGATGAATGTAGGATTCAATTTGAGAATACGCTATCCAACAAAGTAGAATTCAGCATCTACGATTCAACTGGAAAACTCATATTGGAACTCAATGAAATTTATGAGAACAGCATACTATTGAATGTTAGCTCTTGGCAAGCGGGAATGTACAGTTTCAACTTAAAAATTGCCGATCAACCCGTTCGGAAAGCGAAGATTTTAGTTGCTAGATCTTCAGAATAGGTTTCGAAAGATTATTCCGCTATCGTGGGATTTTATCAACCTTAATTTCACATTCAGTCAGGAAGCCGTAAAATTGCAGAACTAATTCGCTAAATCTATTGAATCATGAGTGATGCATACATTGTAGATGGTGTTCGAACAGCCATTGGGAATTTTGGAGGAACGCTTTCGGCAGTCAGAACAGACGATTTGGGTGCTTTAGCAATTCGTGGGTTGATGGAGAAATTTCCAGAGCTTGATCATGCAGCCATTGACGATGTGATTATGGGATGTGCGAATCAGGCAGGAGAAGACAATCGCAATGTAGCGAGGATGTCTTCTTTGTTGGCAGGTCTGCCATTCAGCGTTCCTGGGGAAACAATAAATCGACTTTGTGCTTCTGGAATGTCGGCTGTTGTTCAAGCTCACCGTGCGATTCACACTGGCGAAGGCGATTTGTTTATCGCAGGTGGAGTAGAGAACATGACTCGCGGTCCATGGGTTATCAGCAAAGCATCTCAGCCTTTTGGAAGAGATTCTCAAATGCACGATTCAAGTTTTGGTTGGAGGTTTATCAATCCTAAAATGAAAACGCTGTACGGCACTGAAGGGATGGGAGAAACAGCGGAGAATTTGGTCGATCTGTACGCGATCAGAAGAGAAGATCAAGATGCGTTTTCGGCATGGTCTCAATCAAAAGCTGCTGCAGCAAGACAAAATGGTATTCTGGCTGAGGAAATAGTCGGTATTACTATTCCGAGAAGAAAGCAAGATGATTTGATATTCAAGGATGACGAATTTATACGTGAAGGAACAACCGCAGAAGTACTTGCAAAGCTTAGACCGGCTTTCCGAAAAGAGGGAGGCTCAGTAACAGCCGGCAATTCATCGGGATTGAATGATGGAGCTGCGGCTTTGCTTATCGCTTCAGGAAAAGCATTGGAAAAACACGACCTCAAAGCAATTGCCCGTGTTGTAAGCTCTGCTGTTGTCGGCGTAGAGCCTAGAATCATGGGGATTGGACCGGTTGGAGCTTCAAAATTGGCTTTAGAAAGAGCTGGTCTGAAATTGGAGGATATGGATATCATTGAGCTCAACGAGGCATTCGCTGCCCAAGCCTTGGCTTGTACTCGAGCTCTAGGATTGGCAGACAATGATGCTAGAATTAATCCAAATGGGGGAGCGATTGCCCTCGGGCATCCACTTGGAATGACGGGAGCAAGATTATTACTCACTGCGTCAAAAGAGTTGCAAAGAACAGGGAAAAGATACGCGCTTTGCACCATGTGTATTGGCGTTGGACAAGGATATGCTACAATCATTGAAAGGGTTTAGGAAATGGCTAATATTTTCGAATTCAAGGGATTCAAACCGGTAATCCACGAATCAGCTTTCATTCATCCGAACGCTACAGTCACGGGGAATGTGATTATTGGCAAGGATGTTTATGTTGGCCCTGGCGCTGCTTTGCGCGGAGATTGGGGAGGCATCGTGGTTGAAGATGGATGTAATATTCAAGAGAATTGCACCATTCACATGTTTCCTGGGGTCACAGTTCGACTGAAAGAAGGGGCTCATATCGGACACGGGGCAATTATTCACGGAGCTGAAATTGGAAGGAATAGCCTCATAGGAATGAATGCAGTCATCATGGATGACGTGTGTATTGGTGATGAATGTATTGTCGGTGCCTTGTGCTTCATTCCCGCGAATTCAGAAATTCCCAAGAGAAGCTTGGTGGTCGGGAATCCCGGGAAGATCATCAAAGAAGTGAGTGATGAAATGATCGACTGGAAAACCAAGGGAACATCATTGTATCAGGCTTTACCCACGGAATGCTACGACAGTTTAAAACCCTGCGAACCACTGAGAACTTTGGACGAAAATCGACCATCTCAAGAGAGTCTATTCGACACTTGGAATTCAATAAAAGGAAAGGACTAAAATGAAGTGGATTAGCATTTTAAGTTTCCTCATTTCAATTTCAGGTTATTCTCAAAATTACCAGTACTACAGCTATCCCTGCAATCCAGATTCCTCAAAATGCAGAGGAGAATTGGTATTGAAACATCAATACAAGAATGGAGATTTGGTAGAAATTGAGCGAATAGTTGAAGGGACAAAAGAATCAATTCTATATTCGAATCATCTGCCCGTTTCCTCTGAAATTGAAGCTAAATTTCTAGATCGGGAGTTTCATTACCGCTATTTATTAGAAAATGAGGTGGCAATCTTAAAATTCAGCAGTGATTCAAGCTTCGGAGCTCTGCCTAATTTCATCGAATTTGTGAATGCGGACTTGGGAAAATGCATTGAGGAGAAATACTTCTACTTAGATTCTACACAGTTTAATACAACCGTTCGAATACAGCATTTGCCGAATGGAATTGAAATCAAGACTTTCCTTAACCATAAGAATGAGGCTGTCCGAATAGAAGAGCATCATTTTGATGAACTCGGACTCAGTGAAATTGTGGTGAGAAAAGTAGGAGATAAGCTGGCTTCCGCTTGGATTAGACGGGTGCAATGAAAATCGATCCAGCACCTTTCCGGTTCAAGCAATTCACTGTTCATCAGGCCAATACTCCGCTGAAAGTTGGCACAGACGGGGTGATTCTAGGAGCATGGGCTCATCATCGTCTCCCTAAAAGAATATTAGATATAGGAACAGGAACTGGAATCATCGCTTTGATGTTGGCTCAACGTTTTCCAGAAGCCAAAATCGACGCCATCGACCTGAATAAAAACGCATTGCTCGATGCTGAATTTAATTTCAGGCATAGTCCTTGGAAACATAGAATTAAGGCGATTAATACTAGAGTTCAGGACTATGATAGCAAGGATTCTTATGATCTAATTGTGAGCAATCCTCCGTATTTCACTGAAGATTCAAAATCGAACTCTGTTGAAAAGGATATGGCTAGACATCAAGACAGTTTGAATCTTTCAGAATTAATGAAAGCGGCTTCAACACTCATGAACGAGGATTCATTGCTCCAAGTCATACTTCCGTATGCTCAGCTTCGCGATGCTATTTGGGAAGCTAGTCTAAAACAACTTTATCCATTGAATGCAATGGCAGTCCATACGGTCAAGAATAAGCCTGCAGAACGAGTGATGCTCAGTTTCAAGCATTCGTTTAAAGGCGAAATGAAAGAATCAAATCTGCACGTCTACCAAGAAGCGACTTGGGAAGAAAGCCTGAAGTGGAGAAGAATCAAAGAAGACTTCTACCTCCACACTTAAAAGTTAAAGCATTACGGGCGTTCGGATGATTAAGAACCAATCATCTGTTTCAATTTATCAATCTGAGTATCCCAAAGCATAGCGCTATCTTCAATTTCATCTTCCTCAGCGAAGTCCGTGATTATCAAGGCTCTATCCCCTGTTAAATCATCAACCTTGATTCTCATTTCGAAGTAACAATCATCATTTCCTTCTTCTTCGTCATTCAACCAGCGAAAGCGCATCAATTCATCGCGCTTTTTCGAGATTAGTCGCGCTTGTTCTTCGCTACCATCCCATATAAAAGTGTAAATGTCATTGCGGATATTGACATCATCCGAAAACCATTCGGACAATCCACTCGGAGTTCCTAGGCACTGAAATAAAATTTTATTTGACGCCTGAACGGTGTATTCTCTTTGGTATTTTACTTTCTCCATATTCTTCTCTCAAAGCAATCTGTACGTCGGGCAATATAGGGAAATAATTAAGGAATTAGAAGCATAAAAAAGCTTAAAAAGATCAGATTTGGGCTATCTCTTGTACATTTTCATTTTCAAGTTGAAAAGTTAGAATACTGAAATTGATCTGATTTTGAAATTTGGACTGACTCGAGGTATTAAAAAGGTAATTTAGGAATTGAAAGAATAATTATGATGAGAATACTGATTGTCGCTTGGCTATTTGCCCTTACAGTAGATGTGAAATCACAAGATGCTGTGATCGATCAAGCTGCCCTAGATAGCATTATAAGCTATACCAAAGAGGTTTCTGTTTTGAAGGATAGTGTTGACTGGAAAGAGATTGAAGCTAAAATGAACAGCATCCACAAAAAGAATGGCATAGCTGAAGCGACTCAATATATGCTCAAAGAACTCAAGGACTTTCACGGTAGAATTTGGTTGGATAAAATTCCATACTTCGGACTTAATAAAGAGTGGAAGCCCAGTATTATCAGTTTAGATTCTGCTGACATGTACCATTATCGCTATTGTGATATGCCTTTTCATGCTGAGTTGTTGAGCGAGGATGTGGGCTATTTGAGCGTGCCTGGAATTGTAATGAGTGATCAAGATGCGAACAATGCAGCCTCAATTTCAAATTTGATCGATAGTCTATCGGGCGGATCAAACCTTTCAGCTTGGATAATAGATTTGAGATTGAATGGCGGGGGCACCATGTATCCGATGCTCAGTGGATTAGCCCCGTTCTTTGAGCCTGGACCCTTTGGTTATTTTATCGATGAGGCATCTGGATACAAGGAAGCCTGGAGTCTGCGTGAAGGAGAACTCCATTTCGAAGACTACCAAGTGACTGATTATGGGGTGAAGTCGAAATGGGATTATGCCTATACTCCTGTAGTGGTTCTTGTGAGCGGATTGACGTGCAGTTCAGGGGAAGTTGTTGCCCTTTCTTTTCGAAATCGTCCAAACACCCTGCTTCTGGGTGAGTCAACCTCTGGATACACAACTACTGTTGGCTGGCAACCCATCAATGAGAGAATAATCCTCCAAATCACTACGAGCTATTATGCTGATCGCCTTCAGAATGTTTATAAGGGCACACCCATAGAGCCCGATGAAGTCTGTTTGGATGCCTATGATTTTGAAAATCTCTCGAACGACAAACAAGTTATGCGAGCTCTAGAATGGTTGAGCAATAAGCGTTAATGTTAAGGCTTGTTCTTCTTTTGGATGTAGTAAATTTGCGACAGAATTAGAGTAAGCTTGAAAAAATAGGCATGGCAGATTCCTACGGAACTAGAATAAATAAGTACTTGAGTGAAATTGGTCATTGCTCGAGAAGAGAGGCTGATAAATTGATAGAACAGGGAAGGGTTACTATCAATAACAAGATTCCTGAAGTTGGCGCTAAAATCGGGCGACGCGATAAGGTTCGGGTAGATGGACATTTAGTGTCTGCCCCTGAAGAAGCACCGATTTATTTGGCATTCAATAAGCCGGTTGGAATCGTTTGCACCACAGACACAAAAACGGAACTTGACAATATCATCGATTACATCAACTATCCGAGTAGAATTTTTCCGATTGGCAGGCTTGACAAGGCGAGTGAAGGATTGATATTCCTCACAAACGATGGTGATATCGTGAATAAAATCTTGAGAGCAAGAAACAATCACGAAAAGGAGTACGAGGTTTCGGTGGATAAGACCATAACTCCTGAGTTCATTTCTAAAATGGCCAATGGAGTTCCTATTTTAGGCGAAACAACAAAGAAGTGTAAGGTTGAAAAGACTGGCAATTTTAGCTTCAGCATCGTCTTGACTCAAGGCTTGAATCGTCAAATTCGTAGAATGTGTGAGTTCTTGGGCTATGAGGTAAAAAGACTGAAGCGAGTGCGAATCATGAATGTCAAATTGGACGTTCCTGTTGGCAATTGGCGGGAATTGACGGATGAGGAAATAACAAAAATCAATAATCTAGTAGAACACTCTGCAAAGATTAGCCACAAGAAAACCGCGCAAAAAGAAGAAGAATCGAGTTCCAAAGGAATTAAGGCGAAGCCAAAATCGAAGAAGCCCTATTTCGGTAAAAAACCTGCGCCAGGTGCAAAGCCAAAGCCGGGATCAAGGTCAAGATCAACTGCGGGGAAATCTCCAAAAAAGCCTTCCAGCAAAGGGAGAAGAGGAGCGAGGTGATCTATTTCTTCACGCTCAATACCAATCCAAATCCATCAGGATCTATGAATAAGAGGGATCTTAAATTCCAGTATGGATTTCTTGATTGTTGTTCTAGATGTCCGCGATGCTTCAAGATACTACCAGCTTCATTCAGCGCATCCACATCCTCCAAATAAAACACCAAGAGATCATCTGGATCAGGATTATGCTTGGCTTCGTGGTTAGATGTCGTGAACTCAAGATGCCAGTTTTCATTTTTCATTCCTAAAAAGACTCCGTCGTAGCCGTCGTGACTCTGAAAATCCCCCAAGACTTCAATCCCTGGAATTAAAGTGTAAAAATCAACGAGAGCCTGAAGTTGTTCGGTGTGGCGTGCTACTCTTAAAACCATAGTCAATGAGTTACATGTTTCCGCATCAAATTCATTGACGCATTAAACTGGAATTCTAATTTCAAATGAAAAAGCCGCCCGCGAACAGACAGCTTTTCATGTTATAATCTGTACTCTGGTAAAAGGCTTTTACTCATTTGAACAAAGCACGGGTAGTCCCTCTTTGTTCAACAATATATTCTCTTTATCCATCACAATAGCACTTGAATTGCCCATGTCAGAAGGCATAGACATAATCCCAATCAAATCAACCTTATGCTCTTTCACCAAACTTAAAGTCTCCTTTGAATATCCAACCGAGAAGCGAGTTGAATCAACTTCTAAATATTCGTAGGCAATGGATTTACTGTCCAAAAAGGCTTTGGTGTCTTCGATATTTTTTAGAATCGAGGCTGCAAGTTCTACCCCAGGCTTGTTGATTGCAAAAATGATGATGGTTCCTTTCGCTGAGAGCAATTGAATTGCATCTTTCACCTTCAGCAAATAATTATCGTGTGCTGCTACTGGTAGCATAATGCGGTGGTATTCAGCAGCTGGGGAGACTATCATGTCATTCACTACAAGAACAGCCGATTTTAAACGCTTAACTAATCTGTAAATGTTTGAACCCAAAAGGCTTTGCTTCACGCCTTTTTTTCCGTGGGTGCCTACAATAACTAGGTCGGGTTTAGCCTCCTCTACATACTCTGGAATTGCTTCCATAAAATCACCTACACCAATATGAATGTCAAATTTTATAGATTCTGATTGTAACTCATTGGTATACTGTTCATACCTGTTCTCCGCTTCAAGCAAGAGTTTTTCAGTTTCTGAGTCAGCAATATGAAGTACTGTAATGGATGAATTATGCTTTCTTGCAATTTTAATCGCCTGTTTCAACGAAACTAAAGCGGTATCTGTATAATCAACGAGTATGACAATTTTTTTCATAGCATCCATTTGGGGTGGCAATATCTCTAAATTCACTGTTATTTCAGTGGAAAATAATTGAATATTGTCAGGTATGTTAGATTCCTGAGCTCAGAAATTTTAACTTAATTACAAAAGTAATGATTCATAAAGATTCTTGGAGCTTGAAATTAGTGGAGCTTAAAATTAGCAATGTACGCTGTTTAATGAATGTAGAAAGAGGATAAAACAGTCCAAAAAACTGTTGCCATAGCCATGATAGGACCCAATAAATTGATTTTAAGTGATATATCATTTTTAGCAAATAGTTGGTGGATTGTGCTGATTATCAGCGCAATATTGGCTTTGGCACTTTACTTCTTCATTCGATCGCGTACAGAATTATTGAATCGACAGAATGAAGCTCTTGAAGATACTGTAAGGATTAGAACCCTGGAGCTCAAGGAACAAAAGGAAAGAGCTGAGCAATCTGAGCGGTACAAAGAGCAGTTCTTGGCCAATATGAGTCATGAAATTCGAACGCCAATGCATGCTATTTCGGGAATGACAAATATTCTGCTGAGAAACGAGCATCACGAACATCAACAGAAATACCTCAAAGCAATCCAAGAAAGCTCGGTGAATCTGCTGGTCATTCTGAATGATATACTCAACCTTTCAAAGCTAGAGGCAGGGAAAATTGAAATTGAGTACTTGCCAACGAATCCACGAAAGGTTATAGCTAGCGTAGTCGAACTGTTGAAGCTAAAGGCGGATGAAAAAGGAGTGAACTTTGATTTTAGTATCGATCAGGCATTGCCTGAATACATAAGTACCGATCCCACTCGGTTAAGTCAAATTTTGATAAACCTGCTCGGTAACGCTTTTAAATTTACCGAACAGGGAGGTGTCGAACTAAAGCTTGAGGTGATTAAAAATGAAATCCAATTTACTGTGAAAGACACGGGAATAGGAATTCCAAGCCATAAAATGGACACCATTTTTATGTCATTTGAACAAGTGAATGAATCGACAACCAGAAAATACGGGGGCACTGGACTGGGATTGAGCATCACCCGACAATTGATAGAAATGCAAGGAGGTAGAATTTGGGTGGAAAGTGAAGAGGGGAAAGGCAGTCAATTCAGCTTTGTTCTTCCGTTAAATCCTGTCAAACTAGAGGAAAGTGATGAAGAGAATTTGAATGAGAAGCAATTAAAATCGATGAGTGATGCCTTAAGTGGATTGAAAATCTTACTCGTCGAAGATGTGGAATTCAATGCAATGATTGCCATTGATGATCTCAAATATTATCTACCCGATGTAAAGTTAGATCATGCTTTGAATGGGAAGATTGCAGTAGAAATGTTCCAATCAACGGACTATGACTTAGTCTTGATGGATTTGCAAATGCCAGAAATGGATGGATTTGAAGCCGCACAGATCATCCGGAAAATGGAATCTGAAACCGAAAAGAGAACCCCAATTATAGCCATGACGGCCAGTTTATTGACTCAGGAAATAGAAAATTGTTTCAAGAGTGGAATGGATAACTACATCCCAAAACCCTACAAACCCTTTGAACTCATTGGAGCAATTTATGAGGAAATGAAAAGACCCGAATCGAGGAGGTAGTGATTCGGGTCTTATTCTCGGGTGTTTTTAGTTTCCCAGTAGTTAGTTGATCGCTCTATTTTGCACGTTTGCAAATCTTAAATCTTAATACCGACTTATTGCCAAGTCAATATCTTACTGAACTGTTGTCTAAAGCGTTCATTCAAACCTAGATCATTAATGTCGATCTATTTTCGGGATCTAGTAATCGGTAGGATCTAGCAATAAGTGGAGTCAATTATTTACTAAATGGTAATGTCTGAATCTATCAAAAGCGAGAATTTCAAACTTCATATCTTTATTTCAGAATAGTAAACTTCAGAAAACATGTCCAAGAACGATTCAATCATTAATCTAGAGCAACTCAATGCTGTGACAAGGGGAATGGCGGATAGGGAAAGGAGATATTTAGAGCAGTTCACCCAACTTTGTGCTGATAGAAGTTCAGTTTTGAAAGATGCAAGGAGCTCTGAAGACCGGGAACTGATAAAAAAGACGATTCATAGTCTTCGCCCGCAACTGTTGTTTTTTGGCGTGAAGGATACTAAGCATGAGCTTGAAAAACTTCAATTGCAAGCCGATAATCTCAGTTGGAGCGAGATAGACGATTCCTTGAATCAAGTGTTGAATCAAATGGACAAGGCCGTTGTGGAAGTAAAGTCGATGTTAGATTAAACTTTGTCTAATGCTGATAGAATAATTTTGAGCGCTTCTTGAATTTCAGCTTCCGTGATTACAAGGGGTGGAGCGAGCCTAAAACTATCCGGATGCGACAAGAACCAAAATCCAACCAAGCCATTTTTTAGACAGTCATCGACTACTGCTTGAGTCGCTTCAATGCTCTGAAGATCAACGGCGATAAACAATCCACGTTGACGAACTTCCTTTACTGCTGGATGTGCCTCAAGTGCCTTGCGAATGATTTCGCCTTTCTTCTCAACATCCTTCAGAACTCCTTCCTCGAGCATAGCCTTCAAACCGGCATAAGCTGCAGCACATACTATTGGATGTCCACCGAAAGTGGTGATGTGTCCCAACATAGGGTTATCAGCGAAAAGTTCCATCAGGGATCGCTCACTGACCAGCGCGCCAATGGGCATTCCAGCTCCCAAAGCCTTGCCAAGAACCAAAATATCAGGAACAATTCCGAACTGTTCAAATGCGAACATTGTTCCTGATCTTCCCATTCCTGCTTGAATTTCATCCAAGATTAACAATGCTCCAACTTCAGTACATCGCTTTCTCAAGGCCTTCATCCAATCGATAGACGGAATTCGCACACCGGCATCCCCCTGAATAGTTTCTAAAATAACTCCAGCAGTATTCTCATTGATGCCGTTTAAAGCCTTTATGTCATTGATCGGAATGTGCTGAATACCAGGAAGTAATGGTAAGAATGGAGCTTTCTTTTTCTCGTTGTTGCTCAGCGAAAGACTGCCGTGAGTGCTGCCGTGGTAGCAGCCTTCAAAGGAAATTAATCCTGTTCTTCCTGTCGCTCTTTTCGCAAGCTTTAGAGCTGCTTCAACGGCTTCAGTGCCAGAATTGACTAGATAAACGGTGTTCAATG
>Ga0222689_1000262_pt1 | contig 18417 bp, 12 predicted proteins | sample AntAcemetage1231_FD_179838 | JGI IMG/M metagenome (GOLD analysis project Ga0222689, IMG submission 179838) | Saline water microbial communities from Ace Lake, Antarctica - #1231 | ecosystem: Environmental > Aquatic > Non-marine Saline and Alkaline > Saline | place: Antarctica: Ace Lake...
TCAATGAGTGGACATGGAATTTTGGAGATAACACCTCTATATCAGGAACTGATCCCGAAGAATTTGAGAATCCAATTCATAGTTATGACCAAGCAGGAATCTATTCTGTGAGTTTGCTTGCTGCTAACGGTTCCGATGAGGAATTACTGATTAAAGACAACTACATAGTTGTATTAGACTCAGCTGAATTGGATATGCCATTCTCAAGAAGCTTCGAATTGGGAGAACAAGATAACACATGGTTCATTCAAGATGATGATGGTGATGAGTTGTGGGAGGAAAGCACTGTCGCTGCTTATACTGGAGATAGAAGCATGCGATTGAGGAATTACAATGCACCATTAGTAGGCACTAAAGATGCTTTCCAAAGCTCGACTTTTGATATGAGCGGGTATGATGCTGTGTATATCTCATACAAGTGGGCTTTTGCAACAAGGAATACCGAGACCGACGATCGATTAAGGGTATACATCTCGACGAATTGTGGGGACAATTGGATCTTGAAAAAGCTCCATAGAGGCTTTAATGATTTGCCAACTGCTCCTTCACACAATGGATCATTCGTGCCATCCGGTACAGCTGAATGGTCAGAAAATGAGATTGTAATAAATGCAGGCTCACAATTGGTGAGCTCTTTCAGAATTCAATTTGAATTTGAAAATTATGGAGGAAATAACCTCTACATCGATGATATTAATATCACTGGACTGACGACAGTTGGTGTTGAAGAGTTAGCACAGCAAGGACTCATTGGACTGCAGGTTTATCCAAACCCGACCAATTCTGTAGTAAACCTAGCTTTTGATTTGGTTAAAGCCGATAGAATTGAAGTTGCATTCCGCGATATGACAGGACGATTGGTTCAGCAACCAACAATAAAAACCCTTCCTGCGGGATCTTACAATGAGGAATTAAATGTTTCTGGTTTAGCTGCTGGAGTCTATATTATGGAAATTCGCACATCCAAGGCTAGACAGTCGAAACGCCTTGTGGTAGAATAAAACACTATGATTTTTTAGAGTAGATAGGCTGGGATTTCCAGCCTTTTTACGTTGATGGGAATTCTCACTCTTTTACTATTCTTAATGATTGTGAGTTCCCTGAATCATCTTTTAGTTCAAGGAAATAGATGCCTGAATCTGCTGGAAGTGTGAGTTCAGTGTCCTTATTGTTAATCCTTCCTTGATTCAACTGACGCCCACGACAATCCAACTTCCTGTATCATAAATGCGGTCGCTTAATCCTAAAATTCTGAACTTACCCGAACTGGGATTAAGATTGACTGCAATCGCTTTTAAAGACTTCGCTTCGATTTTATAGACATTACAGGATAGTGTAGGGTTCTGTTCGCGTCACTCAAACCATAGTTCGGATATACGATCACTTCGAATTTAAAGCAAAAAAAAGAGCCACACAGGTGGCTCTTTTCATTGTTGTACTGCAATTAATTACATGTCTTTTGATCCTACCATAATAGAAACACATCCTTCATGAATCAAGGTGCTTGCTGTTTCAGTTTCAGGAACTCGTATTCTAACAATTAGCTGCTGTGTAGAAGCGACTTTGAAATCGAATAGATTTCCTTTGTCAGAACCATCATCGCTGTGGTTGGTGTATATCATTTGCTCTGAAGTATCAAGCACTTCAAATTCAACTTCGCCAAGAATCGGGTGCCCGCAAATTAGGAGTCTATAATCTTTGTCATCATAGAACGTAAGAAGCAACTCGGCTTCATCACCTGGAATCAATACAGCGCTGTTAAAGCTGTCATTTTGTGAATATCCATCCAATTGCGGTAGGCATTTTTTCTTTGTAAAACTCCTGCACTGAGCTGAACTTAGTAGTGGAGCAATAAGAAGTATTGGAAGGAGGATCTTGAAGAATTTCATAGTCCTTTAATTTTCTAGTTCTATTTACTTAGTGTATTTATCTCTGATGGTATGAATCTTCTCCGTGATAAGAGCAAGTGTTTCATCGCTCATAACAACTTCAGAAGAACCACCTATAACAGTTGTACCTGAATTGTCTGTAGAAGTTTCAGTTTTACCCTTATTTATTTCTACTCCAGCGTATGCAGCTGCCATTTCGTTGACATCTTTCTTTACTTCAGTAAGGATATCACTAGCTTCATAACTGTCAAGCAGCTTCTTAAGGTCTTCAATAGCATATTTTTGCTCAGCAACTCTTTGGCGGAGTTCTGGAGTCTTAGCAGACAAATGTGCCGTTGCTAAATGCAGTCCTTCAAACCATCCACCAGCAATAATCAAAGCAAGTAAATCTTCCCGATCTGCTTTCTTTAGGTAGATGTCAAGTGAGAAATATGTTTCGCTAACGATGTTGAGAACAGAATCTCTGTCTCCCATGTGTGCGTTCAAACGCTCATAGATATTGCTGTCTATAGCACCCTCAATTCCGAGTTCGGTACACAACTTTTGCACTGCGCTCAAATAAAGAATAGCTTCATGATCTTGGTCGAACATGCTGCTATAGCTTAAATCAGCTCCATAAATCCCAAGATTCAATGCTTGTTGACTTGAAGTATTGTAATTGCTCAAGCCACTAACACTATTCATTAGCTCTTTGTCAAAATTAGCTCCTGCTTTCTTGATCAGAGAAGCCATCGACATCGGAGATGGGATGGTATAAAGAATTTTCCTTATCTGTTCTTTTTTGAAATCATCTTGCTCATTAGTGGTCTCAGAAATAGTTTCTGTGCTTTCATTGCCATCTCCAGTCACACAAGAGTGTAGTAGAATAGCGCATCCGAGAGCCAGGGGGAGGACCAATAGACGGATCTTTTTCTTCATGTTTTTTTAATTGTTGAAGGTGTTAATTGCCCTTCTTCGCTTTAGAGTGAAATTAGGAAGGACCTTCTCTAGTACGGGAGTTGATAATAAAAGTTATACAAAACGCGATGTTAATTGATGAATGTGAAAAAAAACTGGCTCAATGTGCCTCCAACCAATTGTTTCCGACACCGACATCAACTTTAAGTGGTACAATAAGTTTAAAGGCGTTCTGCATTTTGTCAATTACCATTTCCTTCAATTCTTCGAGTTCAGAGAGATGAGCGTCAAAAACCAATTCATCGTGCACCTGAAGTATCATCTTACTCTTCATAGATTTTTGTTTCATAGCAAGATGCATATCAATCATGGCCTTTTTAATGATATCTGCTGCAGAGCCTTGAATAGGAGCATTGATGGCGTTGCGTTCTGCAAATCCACGGACAATGGCATTGTTTGAATTGATGTCCTTTAAATAGCGACGTCTTCCCATCACTGTCTCGACATATCCATGTTCTTTCGCGAATTCAACACTTGTGGAGATGTAGTTCTTGATTCCAGCATACTCGTTGAAGTAATGATCGATGATGTCTTTGGCTTCTCCCCGCGAAATATTCAAATTTTGTGAAAGCCCGAAAGCCGTCTGACCATAAATGATTCCGAAGTTCACAGCTTTGGCTTTACTTCTCATTTCTCGGTCAACATCAGCTAAATTGACGCCAAACACGCGGGCTGCAGTTGCAGCATGGATGTCTTCCCCCTGTTGAAAGGCTTCAATCATGTGCTTGTCTTTACTCAATGCTGCAATTATTCTCAGTTCAACCTGAGAGTAATCTGCCGACAACAGCGTAAATTCTTCAGACCTTGGAATGAAAGCTTTTCGTATTTCACGACCTTTTTCTGTTCGAATCGGGATGTTCTGCAAATTTGGATTGTTGGAACTCAATCGCCCGGTAGCAGCAACTGTTTGCATAAAGGAGGAGTGAATTCTACCAGTCACCGGATTGAGCATTTCTGGAAGTGGATCGACATAAGTCGACTTCAATTTCTTGAGCTGTCGGTATTCTAGAATCTTTGGTATGATTGGATGCTCATCAACCAACTTAGACAGCACGTCTTCTGAAGTTGATGATTGTCCCGATTTCGTTTTCTTGATCTTCCCGCCAATATTCAGTTTGTCGTAAATAACTGGGCCGAGCTGTTTCGGAGAGTCAATATTGAACGTTATCCCAGCCAATTCTATGATGTCTTTCTCCAGAACGATGATTTCAGTTTCCAACTCCTTGCTGAAATTATTCAAATGATCAGCATCCAATGTAATGCCTTCCAATTCCATATTTGCCAGCACTCTCACCAAAGGAATTTCAATGTTATTGAAGAGATCTTCTAATCCTGCGGCTTTCAACTCTGGCTCGAAACAATTCTTGAGCTGTAAGGTGATGTCAGCATCTTCACCGGCGTATTCAACGATTTCTTGAGGCGATAAGTCGGCCATGCTTCCTTGGTCCTTCCCCTTTTTTCCGATAAGACTTTCGATAGAAACAGGACGATAGTTCAAATATGTTTCCGCAAGTAAATCCATGTTGTGCTTCATATCTGGATTAATCAGATAATGTGCGATCATAGTATCGAAGACTGAAGCGCTGATGTCGATATTGTATTTTCGCATCACCTTGTAATCGTACTTGAAATTTTGTGCGATGATGCTTTTTGAATTGTCTTCCAACACTGATTTGAACAAATTCAAAATGCTGACTTTTTCTTCGTGACTTCCCAAAACCGGTACGTACCAAGCTTCTTTCGGGGTGATAGAGAAAGACATACCCACAATTTCAGCTTGAATAGGGTCGAGTCCTGTGGTTTCAGTATCGAAACTGAATTCCTTTGACTTGGAGAGAGTAGCGACTAGTTTTTGCAATTCCTCAGGAGAATCAACAAGGGTATAGTTGTGTTTTATGTCAGCAATTGTTTTCAATTCAACAGGAGCCTCCACAGCTTCTGGAGTTTGAGTTTTTCCGCTTAAATCTGGCTTGGAAACTTCTTCTTCGCTATTTCCAAAGATGCTCATTTGTCCATTCGAAGGTATTTGTTCAAGCACTTGAAGATCTTCGTTGAGTAATCTTTTAGCCAGTGTTCTGAACTCCAATTCGGCCAAGACTTCTCTCAGAGCATCTTTATTCATCTCCTCAACAATGAGGGCATTCTCATCTAATTTGATGGGTACATCAAGGATAATTGTCGCTAACAACTTCGAAAGAATTGCCTGCTCAGCGTAGGTTTCAACATTCTCCTTTTGCTTTCCTTTCAGCTTATCGGCATTTTCCAAGACATTCTCCAAAGTGTCGAATTCCTTGAGCAACTTTGCCGCTGTTTTCTGGCCAATACCGGGAATTCCTGGGATGTTGTCGACCTTATCACCCATCAAACCCAACATGTCAATGACTTGCAGCGCATTTGAAATTCCGAATTTCTCGCAAACCTCTTTTTCTCCCCAAACTTCGGCCCCATTTCCGCTTCTGCTCGGCTTATACATGAATACATTATCTCCAACAAGTTGACCGTAATCTTTGTCAGGAGTCATCATATAAGTGACGAATCCCATTTCTTTCGCTTGGTGAGATAGTGTTCCAATAACGTCATCAGCTTCATAACCATCTACCATTAAAACAGGAATATTGAAAGCCTCAACGACCCGTTTTATGTAAGGAACTGACAGCTTGATGTCTTCCGGTGTTGCTTCACGGTTGGCCTTGTATTCCGGATAGATTGCTGTCCTAATTTTTTCTTTAGGAGGATCCATTACCACTGCGATATGAGTGGGTTTCTCCTTGCTTAGAATTTCTATTAGGGTATTGGTAAATCCAAAGACCGCAGAAGTATTCTGTCCTTTTGAATTGATTCTTGGATTGGCAATAAATGCATAGTAAGCTCTGTAAATCAGGGCATAAGCATCTAGTAAAAATAATTTTTTATCTGCTGGATCTGTCATGGTCTCTGAATAGGCCATGAATTTAGACAATTCCGCTCAGGATAAAGGAAGGAGATTACTTGCGGATGCTTTTTTTATAGATGGGAACGGTAGAACAGGGCTCACCATACATCAAGCTGCGAACAACAGGTTTTAATTTTGAGCTTAAAATCATGAATGCTGAAGGGGAAACGTATTTATCTGAACATCCCTTGATTACCACTCGAGCATCGACGAAATTTTGAGGCTCGACGCTTCTTAGACTTTCAGTCCAAAGATGGCTTTCTAATGATTCTATATTTCCGAAATGGGTGTTCTTGGCATAATCGGCCAAAGCAGCAGCGACCAACATAAATGCCCAAGTTGGAACGATGGCATCAACGCTGCAATGAACGGCAACATGCGAATCTTGGTATTTTGACCAATCTTCTTCCTTGATGAATTCTCTGAAGTCTTTTTCTCTGATGGCCATTCCTTGCCACAGCTGGTCTTTGAGGTCAATTTCCTGACGCTTGCCAGCTGGATAGTATTCTCCAAGGTCAATGGTAATAATTCCACTTTGAGCAACCTTGTTAACTATGTCTCCCATGATTTAACCGACCATTTTACCTTCTTTTTCAGAAAGCATTAGTTTAGCCTCAGCCACAAGATCATCGCAGTTGTAACCACATTCTGAGTACAATTCTTCCTGCGAGCCATGTTCAACGAAAGTATCTGGAATTCCCAATCTTTTCACTTGCGCTTGATATCCGTGATCGACCATGAATTCTAGAACAGCAGATCCCATTCCTCCTTGAATACAACCGTCTTCAAGTGTGATGATACGGCTGAATTTAGTAAACACTTCGTGGAGGAGGAGCTCATCCAATGGCTTCACATATCTCAAATCATAATGAGCGGCAGAAATTCCATTAGACTCTAATATTTCACAAGCCTGAACGGCTTTTTGACCAATAGAACCGATTGTTAAGAATGCGATCTCATCACCAGTTTTAATCTTTCTTCCTGTGCCTGGCTTCACCATTTTCATAGGTGTCTTCCAGTCTATCATTACACCTTCACCTCTTGGATATCGGATACAGAAAGGGCCGAAATTTTCTGCCTGTGCTGTATACATCAAGTTTCTCAACTCAGATTCATCCATCGGTGCTGCTACAATCATATTTGGGATGCAGCGCATGTAAGCAATATCAAAGGCTCCATGATGGGTAGGCCCATCGGCTCCTGCCATACCGGCGCGATCTAAGCAGAACACTACCTGTAATTTTTGCAAGGCTACATCATGAACAACCTGGTCGTAAGCTCTTTGCATGAAAGAGGAATAGATATTACAAAAGGGAATCAATCCCTGTGTCGCCATTCCTGCGCTAAAAGTTACTGCATGTTGTTCTGCAATACCCACGTCGAAAGCCCTGTCAGGCATGGCTTCCATCATGAATTTTAATGAACAACCTGTAGGCATAGCTGGGGTTACCCCAACAATCTTTTCGTTCTTTTCTGCCAGCTCAATAATTGTATGTCCAAATACATCTTGGAACTTCGGCGGTTGTGGACTTTTCGGAGTGATTTTTATTATTTCACCCGTTGTTTTATTGAAAATACCGGGGGCATGCCATTGCGTTGGAGAGCCCTTTTCGGCAGGTTCAAATCCCTTACCTTTAACGGTAACACAGTGAAGTAATTTAGGACCTGGAATATCTTTTAAATCTTCCAATACCTTGACCATGTAATTTACATCGTGGCCATCAATTGGACCGAAATACCTGAAGTTTAAAGATTCAAACAGGTTACTTTGCTTCAACAAAGCGGCTTTGACTCCATTTTCCACTTTTTGAGCAATGGCCTGAGCATTCGGGCCGAATTTGCTGATTTTCCCCAATAAATTCCAGACTTCGTCTTTTACTTTATTGTAAGTATGAGAGGTTGTAATGTCTGTAAGATATTCCTTGAGGGCGCCAACATTGGGATCAATAGACATGCAATTGTCATTGAGTATTACTATCATGTTGGTGTCTTCAACTCCCCCATGATTCAAACCTTCAAAGGCTAAACCCGCGGTCATTGCACCATCTCCAATAACGGCTACATGATTTCTTTCTTTGTCACCTAGAACCCTGCTGGCAACAGCCATTCCTAAGGCTGCTGAAATAGATGTTGAGGAATGACCAACTCCGAAGGTATCATATTCACTCTCTGTTCTTTTTGGAAAGCCACTAATGCCTTGGTATTTTCTATTGGTATGGAAGAGCGATCTTCTTCCGGTCAGTACTTTATGTCCGTAAGCTTGGTGTCCTACATCCCATACAATTTGATCATATGGCGTGTTGAATACGTAGTGCAATGCCACAGTCATCTCCACCACTCCAAGGCTTGCGCCGAAATGGCCTCCCTTTTCAGAGACTACATCAACAATAAATTGTCTTAATTCATCACTCAATTGAGGAAGCTCATCTTCAGAAATTAATTCCCGCAAATCTGCAGGAGTATTAATTTTTGAGAGTAGAGGACCGGCCTGATATTCGCTCATAGTTTTAGGCATTTACAACCACTAAAGTACCAAAGCAAACAATGCATTTATTAGATTGTTCGATTATTTGAAGCAATTTGGCCTTCATGAAGGTATTCATTTCGATTAAACGAGTACCTGAGATAAAATAGAATCAAAAATATCTTTCCCGTCTGTATTGCCTAAGAGGAAGTCAGCAGCACGTTCAGGATGGGGCATCATTCCGAAAACATTTTTTTTAGCATTACTTATTCCTGCTATGTTTTCAAGTGAGCCGTTTGGATTAGCTTCTTCGGTGATTTCAGCATTTGCATCGCAATACCTGAAAAGCACTTGGTCGTTATCATTGATAGATTTCAAGGTGTCTTGATCGCAATAGAAATTTCCTTCACCATGAGCAATGGGAATCTTATACGCTCTATCCTCATCTAAGCCAGCAGTAACGATTGTGGTTGAGCTTTCTGGACGAAGTAAGGTGTTTTTGCAGATAAATTTTCTACTTGTATTGTGTAAGAGTGCTCCAGGCAAGAGTTGTGCTTCACAAAGGATTTGAAATCCATTGCAAATTCCCATTACGTAACCGCCTTTGTTGGCATGGGCGATAACACTTTCCATGATTGGTGAAAATCTAGCGATAGCGCCAGATCTCAAATAATCACCGTAGGAAAATCCTCCTGGAATGAAAATGAAATCACAAGCTTTTAGATCGTGATCCTTGTGCCAAAGCTGTTCAACCTTTTGGTTCAAGACAGAACCCAAAACATAAACTAGATCTTGATCGCAATTAGACCCTGGAAAAGTAACTACTCCAAATTTCATGCTGCCGCTTTATGATTATTCCTGCAAAAATAGGAATTTCCTAGCGGCTATTTGGCTTATTGCCTTAGCCTTTTAATAGTAGTTACCCACGAATCTTCAGGACGACGGATTTGAATCAGAACGGCTCCTTTAGCATTCTCCGTTGAAAGTTCAATTCTGTCTTTGCCCAAATGCCCGCTCCACGTAGGAATAAGGCTTTGACCGAGCAAATTGTAAATGTCTATTTCAGTTGGTCCAGTATAATTCCAATTGGTTTCTATAATCCAACCTTGAGCTGAAGGTGCAACGATGAAATTGTCTTCAAGAAGTTCCGAAATCCCTGTGCTTTCTTCAACAGTTATGATTACCTGGTATTGGTTGCTGCACTCATCATTATTCGCTTGAAGTGAGACAATATAAATTCCAGGTTCAGTGAAAATATGAATAGGGTTATTGATGTTATTCATCGTTGTTCCATCTCCAAAATTCCAACTGAAATTATTAGCTCCAGAGCTGGTATTACTGAATTCTACAACAGCCTGTCCGTTGTTCAAAGCAACAGTTGATGCAGAGAAATCGAAATCGGCAACAACATCGGCTGCTTCTTCAATTTCGAAAGAATAATTCAATTCGCAGCCATTATCGTCTGTGAGTATTAAATCATAAACTCCACCAGCTAAATTGAATAGCATATTTCCTGAAGAACCTTGACTCCAGTCGTAAGTGTAAGGAGGAATTCCGCCTGTTACCTCTACCTCAATTGAACCTGAATTCTCTTCTCCGCATCCTACATGTTCGAAGTTAGATAAGAAGTTAATCGGTGGAGGGCTTTCAACCACAACATCAACTGTCAAAGTTTCGCAGTAATCGTTAGGTCCAATTTCAATGCTGTAGTTTCCTGGAGCGAGATTATAACTCACATCAGGTCCAGCAGCTTCTTGAATTTCACGAATCACAAGTCCTTCTGAATTCTTCCAGGTATAGTCCCAAGGACCGTCACCAGTTCCTTGAACACTCACTTGACCGTTAAAGTCATCGCTGCAAGTCACCATTGTGCTCGTGCTGGTAACTGCATTGCCAAAATGAAGGATGAACCTCGCTTCTTCAGTTACAGCATCAGAGCTAAAACTGAATTGCAATTCTTCGTCAATGGGGTAGAAATTACCTGTAACAACATCTTCCAATGACATACACATTACCATATCGAGTACTAGGGTGTTTTCAATTTGAATTTCAAATGTTCCGGCTTCTTCAACACTCAGAAGAATCGGGTGACTGCTATTGCTGAGTTGGGCAGAAGTTCTTTGAATTGCGAGGGGAAAATGATCATCAACATTCCATGCTATTTCAGCATTGACTTGTGTTGCGAATAATTTTTGAGCATCCCATTCTGATTCGTAAGCTGGGCTTGTTCCTGGTGCAGTTGCAAATGCAATTTCATCACGCTGTGACTCGCTATTAACTGACATTAAAAGGCGATTATTCTCGACTTGAATCTCCATCCCTTCTGAGCTGGCTTTTGCATTTTCATTGATTTGCAGACTGGCTCCATCTTCCAAGGCTTGAACCCAGAAAGTACCCATCATGTCTATTTCTCCATCACATCCGTTCACACCAATTCCATTGGCATAAGTTCCGTATTGCTGAGTATTATAATTCCATTGGTAAAGAGCTGCGGCAACATTTTGACGAACCCAGCCCGCGTCAATTGACCTGCTGATATTGGCAGGGAACGGATTTCCCAAAAAGTGAAACCCTTCAAAACTAGCTACTGCTTGTGCAGTTCTACTCAGGTTATAATGTTGAGCACCGTGAATCGCTTCACCTTGAATGTCGATGGTGTAATCTCCAGCATTCGTGTAAATATAAAATCCATCTGTAGGGTTTATTGTTGAGGTAACATCCAGAGGAGCTATGTATGCGTTCGCTTCGTCAATTTGGCTTTCATCATAACTGACAATACTATTAAAGCTAGTAAGCGGAAAGTCAGAACCGGGGAAGCCTGTGGTCACCAAATCATCATTCCACTCTTCAAAAGTTGCAGCTCCTAATCCAGCTGACAAATTGAAATATTGGTTCGCAATCAAGCTTATTTCTTTCTCAAGTTGGATGTCTCCGACTATACTTGAATTGAAAAATTCACCGACTCCATGAAATGCCTCATTACCTGAGATTATCTTTAAATTCCCGTTGCTTTCTAAAGTTGTTGAAACCAAATCAAGGCGCTCTAAGACAGTCAAAGGACTATTTAGAATTACAGTTCCAGCAGATTGACAAGTCATGTTTTTGACTTGATTCACACCCGCTATGTTGTGGGTATTGATATTTCCGCTGAGCACCAGGGTCGCCTCGTCCGATTCAAGTATTCCTTCATTGAGCAGGCTGTTGAATAGAGTCAATGAGACAGCGGTTTCAGTTTCTGAAGTGATGATCAATGCTGCTCCGTCTTCTATGAACAAACTTTCAACGGTAGCATTTTGCGATATTTCTATGCTATGACCTGAGAGAACATGAACTTCATGTATCAGCCCCGGGGAACAACCGCAATCCCAATTTGTACCGTCGTTCCAATCGCCTGAACCTGTAGAATAGATTGGAATGCCGCTTGGTAGGATTGATGGCATATCAATCTCTACGGTTGGGGGATTCATCGTTGGCGCAAGATTGATTTCTTGCTCAAAAAGGGTGGTGATTTCTGCCGGTGCTTGTGGCAAATCAAGTTGCGCAAAAGCATCGATCTTACATAAAGTAAGAGCAGAAATAATCGAAAGTAAAATTATTGTTCTCATAGCTCAGGATTTAATACCTGAACATGTTTACGGTAATTTTAGATTATTGTTCCATGAAAACGGAGCATTTCAGCCAAATGTCGTAGGCAATAGTGATCAAAAGGATTGTATTGATCAATTTGGGATACCAGTCTCGTTTCATTTTGATTGAACCAAAACTGAGAAATAGGGCCAGTGCTGCCCCGAGCGGGAGGAGAATAGCCAATGTAAAGTGCAAGGCTAGTGGGATGATACTCACAGCAACTCCAAGGCTCCAAATAATATATACAGATTTCGTGTTTTTGGATCTGTTGGTAGATCTTTTGTATGTGTTTAAATAGATGATTAAGGAAAGAATCACGTGGAATGCTATTACCAAAATGAATACCCAAAAAAGGGCATTCGGCAAGTAAGACTCTACCTCTAAATATACTTCTTGAATAAGCTTTCTGGGCTCAGTATTTTTAAGAATAAACTCGATGGAGAAAAGATATACCCATGGAATAATCGCACCCAGTACGGGCATAAATACTTCCCTAAAATTAAAAGTTCGGGTGTAAATGATGGCGAGTAATACGAAGGGTAAAATCAAAAGAAAAGGCATGAAGCAAATACTTGCTAGTCCAAGCCAAAAGCCACTTTCAAAGTATTCGGACAAGGCTCTCGGTTGGCGAAAGACCTTGAGTAGTCGATTTAATGAGATAAATAAGAATATATTTCCTGTGAGCACGGGTATGCTCCATCCGGAATGAACTACTGGGGCCAGAATCATCAAATACCACATGGCTGTGAGGTGATTACTTTCGGTAAGAAATTCAACTTGAGTGAACACCCAATTGAGAGTAACCGCGCCAATGAATAGGAGTGCAAATTTGATAATGCCAATGAACAATAGGTTAGTAGGGAGGAGTTCGAAAATTCCTTTTGCCGGTGTAAGAGTTGTTTCCAGTGGACTTGAGACTCCCAAGAACAGCGGAATACTCACAAATAGAGCCATAAACAGCACGAAGAAAATTGTATATGGCTGATTTGATCTGAATATTTTGAGCAGCATTTGTATCTCTGTCCTTTTAACTATTCCATGAAATAGCTACATTTGGCAAAATTTCATACCATGAATCTTCAGGAAATTCTTGCCCCATTAGCTGACATTACTGTTGCAACATTTGAAGGATTGCTTGTTCCTATGAGTAACCCTTTTAATATTGCTTGCATTGTATTGGGTTTTGTTGGCTTATTCATTTGGCTTTCTATGCAGCTCAAGTACGATCGCAAAGCTAAAGAGCAAGGCACCTTAGCCTAGGCTGTAGTTATTTTTTTAGATCGAAACCGATATCCTTTCGGTAATACATTCCTTCAAAATTAATTTTGGCAGCATTCTCGTAACTGCGGACCAAGGCTTGCTCTAAAGTAGCTCCAAAAGATGTAAGCGCTAAAACTCGTCCACCGTTACTGAGTATTTCTTTATCATTTGCTTTGGTTCCGGCATGAAATGCCACACTACCTTCCATTTGATTCAAACCAGTAATAACTTTACCCGTTTCGTATTTTCCAGGATATCCGCCAGAGACTAGCATCACTGTCGCCGCATATCTATCGTCAATGACCAAGTCACTTTCTGATAAAGTTCCATCGGCTATTCCTTGAAACAAGTCGAGTAAGTCAGATTTAATTCGAGGGAATACTACTTCAGATTCAGGGTCTCCCATCCTCACATTGTATTCAATCACATAAGGGTCGTTTCCAACCTTTATTATTCCGAAAAAGATGAATCCTTGGTACTTGATGCCATCCGCTTTCAGTCCTTTAATTGTGGGAATGATAATGCGATGATTGATTTTATCAAGGAATTCTGGGCCACAGAATGGCACTGGAGAAATAGCTCCCATTCCACCCGTGTTTAATCCTGAATCTCCTTCACCAATACGTTTGTAATCTTTTGCAACAGGCAGAATCTTGTACGAATCTCCGTCAGTAATTACGAAAGCTGAAAGCTCGATACCATCAAGAAACTCTTCTATCACTACTTTTTCGCTGGCCTTTCCAAACTTCTTGCCCTTGAGCATTTCCTTCAATTCTGCAGCAGCTTCAGCCTTGTCATCTAAAATAACAACCCCTTTTCCACCCGCAAGTCCGTCTGCCTTCAACACATAAGGAGGCTTGAATTGATCTAAAAATGAAACGGCTTTGCTTAACTCTGAGGCAACAAAGCTGCCATATTTCGCGGTGGGAATATTGTGGCGAACCATAAAGGCTTTTGCAAAATCTTTACTGCCCTCTAACATGGCGCCTTCTTTGGTTGGGCCAATTAATGTCACTGAGCTTAGCTCTGGATCTGCCTGAAAGAAATCTTGTATTCCTGCAACCAACGGAGCTTCAGGTCCGACAATAACCAATTTAATTTTTTGCTCTAAGACGAACTTCTTTACCTCCTTGAAATTAAGATGGTCAATATCTACATTCCTGCCGTGGCGCGTAGTGCCAGCATTTCCAGGAGCGATGTATAAATTTGTGACATGCGAGCTTTGCACGATCTTCCAACTCAATGCGTGCTCCCTTCCTCCAGATCCTATTACCAGAACATTCATTAATCCTTCTTTAGCGTGCAAGGTACGTAAGATAGACCTTCACTTCAACTGCATGTTTTTCACAGGTTTTCAATGATTTTGATTTGTATCTTGGCAACATGGCAGAAATATCAGCTGTAATCATCACCTTAAACGAAGAGCGCAACATAAAACGCTGTGTTGAATCATTGCAAGGCATTGCAGATGAAATAGTTGTACTTGACTCTGGATCTTCAGATAACACTCGAGCGATTTGTCAGAGTTTGGGTGTTCGATTCGTTGAATTGGAGTGGAAAGGATATGCAGCTCAAAAAAACCATGCAAACCAACTAGCCACCAAACCATACATTCTTTCTCTTGATGCCGATGAGGTTGTTTCAGCAGAATTAGCCACTTCTATCAAGAATGTGAAACATGAATTAACTGGAATATATGGATTTCATAGACTGACCAATTACTGTGGACATTGGGTGAAGCATAGCGGATGGTATCCCGATACAAAATGGAGGTTGTTTCCAAGAGATAGCGCCGAATGGGTGGGAGATTTTGTTCATGAAGAGCTTTCTTTCAGCGGAAAACCAAAGAAAACCTTGCTTCAAGGTGATTTACTTCATTATTCCTACATCAACACGGCGGAGCACAGAGCAAGAGCGGACAAGTATTCTGCGCTTACGGCCAAAAAGATGTTCGATCAGGGGAAATCTGCTTCTTTCATGAAACCGAAATTGAGCGCTGTTGGAAGATGGGTAAAAATGTACCTTTTTCAAGGTGGATTTCGAGATGGATGGGCAGGGAAGCGAATTGCGGCAATATCAGCGGCGAGCAATGTATTCAAGTATCAAGAACTCCGAAGACTTCATCGCAGTGAATCGCGGAAATCAGAAGTAAAGACTATTGCCCTGAGCAGAACCGATAGCATTGGTGACGTAATGTTGAGCCTTCCTATGACTGGAATAATAAAACGAGAATGGCCGAACACGAGGATACTTTTCATTGGCCGAGGATACACCGAAGCCGTGATTCGCTGTTGTGAACATGTTGACTCCTTCCTCGACTATGATGAGCTAAAACAGCTCTCATCATCTGAGAGAACACTAGCTTTAAAGACGGAAAAGATTGATGCCTTTATTCATGTATTTCCACGATCTGATATTGCTTCTTGGGCAAAGAAAGCTGGAATCGGAATTCGCGTCGGTACAGGAAGAAGAATATATAATCTTTGGAATTGCAATTATAAAACTTGGTTTAGTAGGAAGAAGTCTACACTTCATGAAGCTCAACTTAATGCCTTATTACTGAAAAAGCTTGACTTGCCATTTCAGTTTAGTAGCTCAGAATTAGCGGCATTCTCTGGATTCAATCATCTACCAGTACTACCTCAGAAAGTTGAAGGGCTGTTGGAAGATGGGCGGAAAAAAATTGTCCTTCACCCCAAAAGCAGAGGGTCGGCAGTTGAGTGGTCAATTGATAATTACGCCATATTGATTGGGCGTCTTGAGAAAGAAGGTTATCAAATTTTTATCACCGGGACAGAAGCCGAAAGAGCATTGATTGGCACTGATTTTCCTTGGGATAATCCTTCACTACACGACCTAACGGGGAAACTGAGCTTAACTGAACTCATTGGCTTTATTGCTCATTGCGATGCTCTAGTGGCGGCGAGTACTGGCCCTCTTCATATCGCTGCCGCATGTCGAATTTTAGCGATAGGATTGTATACTCCTCAACGTCCAATGCACCCGGGAAGATGGTCTCCAATAGGTTCAAATGTGAAAGTACTCACAGCAAATCATCACCCAGAAAAAGGGGGGAGTTTGGATATTAGCGTAGATGATGTTTTCGCATTACTCAAGTTTTGATTCGGCATTCTTCTGAACCGGTAGAATCAAGAAATAGCAATAAAAGAAGCTAAAAAAAGTGATTCCCACTTGAGTCTCCAGGGTATCTTCAGTTAAGAAGGAGAGTGAGACAATCAACAAGAAAGCAATGTATTTGAGGGATCTAGAGCGTGGACTAATCAGGAATGGTAAAATAAGTAGACTCAGAACCCACAACAATCCAAAAACTCCGAGTGCAATCCAACTGCTCATATATTGGTTGTGAGCTCGATGTCTGAACTCCTCGTCAAGAGGTGAGTCCAGCTCAAAGTACGCACGTTTGAATGCACGGGGCGGGTCTCCAGTTCCAACACCGATCAACCACCTCGAGTCCAATATATGCTTGCCAGCCCTCCAGAATTCAAAGCGTTGAGTCAGTGAATTTCCTGAAGGATTAGCTCCATTTAGATATCCATTTATTTCAAAGAATAGAATTTGCAAACGACGATTAACACCGCTTTCCAACCTTAAAGTAAGATTTGGAACCCCTCTTTCAATCCATGCAATGTCTTCGTCAGTCAAAGCGTTCATTCCCTCCCGATCTTTACGAAGTCCTTTTGAGCTGAGATATCTAATTAAAGTGCTTGCTACAGGTTGATTCCGCTGATCCTTGCCTTCAAAAGGAATCTCACTTCTTTTCCTCCAGGCATCGGCCAATTCCCCCCATGAAATAAAATACCAGATCAGATTGCCATTTTCTACTTGGTTGTCTCCAAGCTTGTGTTCGTAGCTGTTACCTTCAACAGTAAGGCTGTTGAGCTCGGTTTCACTTGGTAGCGGGATATCGAAATATTGATCAGCTTTGAAATAGACATAGGATGCCGAACCAAGCATAACTCCTAATAAAACCAATGATAAAATCCATTTCCACTTCAAGGATTTAATCCTAGACATTTCAATCCACCCAGTAACAGTAAATGCAATAATCAGACTAATTACTCCTGTGATGGATTGTAATTTTACGAGATAGAAGAGCAGAATAATGAGGGGAAGAAGGAGTAACAATTTCAATTTCTTCTTGTCGAAGAACAAGTGGCGATAGATGATGTAAATAGCAAATGCCGCCATCAATCCGAAACGGATGTGGGAAATGAATTTATGTGCTCCTCTTACGTTTCCGCTTGAGCGATGATGAAGGCTGAAATTCACAATTATTATAGCCGCAGCTATGGCGCAAGCTCCGACAAATAAATATTCTACAATGGCTTTATCCTTTTTTGTGAAAGCCGGGACTCCAGTAAATACTAATGGCAGAAATAGAAGAGGGAGCTTGATTCTGAGGTCCTTGAATCCATAGTTTAAATCTTCGGTATGGATTAAACCCAAAACGTGGAGGAGAAAAAAGCCAATGACCATGAGGGCTATGGTGTTCAGCTTAACTTTTTTCAGATTGAAGAAAGGATCTGAATTCTTTATTCCTAGATATATGGAATGCACAACCCAAGTGCAGGCAAGAAAAATCCCCCCCATGCTCATTCCTAGGTTAAGAAATGGTAGAGAGAGCACAATGATGCCCATCCCAGCCATATAAGCCAACTTCCAAAAGGACTCTTTGAGCTCCAAAAGTAATTTAGGTCAAGATTATTGTTTCGCCAAGGTTTGATTGTAGTCAGCACCAAAGGTGGCAACGGCCTGGTCAATATAAAGGTCTCTAGTCAGAGAGTATTCATACCTACCGGTTTGAAAATAGAATCTTCCAATGATTTCATTCTCTAAGAATTCTTGAATCTCAGCTCTGAATTTTCGAAGGTCTTCTTCTTTTCTTGGTTGTATTTTTTCATAAAGAGCGCTGAAATCGTTTTCGGCACCCGCCATATACCTTTCATCTTTTGCTACACGCTCCAACTCCTTGAAAAGTTTTTCGGTTTGAGTGTCGTAGCTGAATTCCTGAGTCAATGCATATTGCACAAAATCGTCGTATTGACTGTCATTCATCACAAAGATTTTAGCTGCATCAACACTATCAACTTTTGATCTAAATACCGTGGCGTAGTCGAATAATACATTGTTCTGCAGTAATCCATTCAAGATGTTAGCCACCCCTTCGAACTCCACTTCTTTGTCTGGCTTTATTCCTCTTCCATCAAATACAGGCCTTCCATTGCTGGTGTAAAATGGCATAATCAAAGAGTCGGGAACTTCTTCAA
>Ga0222689_1000264_pt1 | contig 18297 bp, 14 predicted proteins | sample AntAcemetage1231_FD_179838 | JGI IMG/M metagenome (GOLD analysis project Ga0222689, IMG submission 179838) | Saline water microbial communities from Ace Lake, Antarctica - #1231 | ecosystem: Environmental > Aquatic > Non-marine Saline and Alkaline > Saline | place: Antarctica: Ace Lake...
TAGGATATAAAAATGTGTATCGCTAAAATGATAGGGATCTCTGAGGCTAAAATGAAACAAGACATCCTCACCGAGAAAGAAACTTCTGGTTAATAACGCAGAAATTGAAGCCAATAATAAAGGAACCAAACTCGCTGTAGTCAGGTCAATCATAATGACCTCGATGGCAAAGACAATGGCCGCAACTGGGGCTTTGAAGATGGAGGCTAAGGCAGCAGCTGCGCCACAACCAATAAGTAGCGTTCTAGCTTTATAATTTAGTTTTAGGGCGGCACCAAGATTCGACCCCATGGCTGCGGTCGTCTGTACAGTTGGAGCCTCTAGTCCTGCCGATCCTCCAAATCCGACCGTCACAAAACTTGTAAGAAGAGCTGAAAACATTGACTGTTTCTTCATCGTACTCTTCCGCCGACTAATGGCGTAGAGCACACTCGGGATTCCATGCCCTGGGTCATTCTTCATGACCTTCTGAACTATCCAAACGGTTAGGACAATTCCGAGCAACGGATAAACGACGTATAGTATGTTGAAGTAATCCTTAACGAATCCACTCGTCAGCAGAAGTTGAATTAAGTGGACCAAATTCTTGAGCAACACGGCTACCAATCCCGAAAGGAAACCAATAATTACAGCGATAAGTAGTAAAAAATGCTTTTTAGGCATTTTCACTAGCTTGTCTCTAACCCAGCGGGGAACTGATTTCGGTATGCGGAAATCCATGGTGCAAATTTGAGAAATCAAAGCATGCCCTTCACATGAAGGCCTGCGAATTTATGTAACTTCGAAGCTTCAAATCTACAATCATTATGTACGGAAAACTGAAAGATGAGCTCAAAAAGGAGCTTGCTCAAATTGAAGCCGACGGACTTTATAAAAAAGAACGCATTATAACCAGTCCTCAAGACGCAGTTATTAAGATTTCTACTGGGGAAGAGGTGCTGAATTTTTGCGCAAATAATTATTTGGGATTGTCTTCACATCCTCGGGTGATTGAAGCTGCCCACGACGCATTAGATAGTCATGGTTACGGTCTTTCTTCAGTACGCTTTATATGCGGAACACAAGACATCCACAAAGAATTAGAAGATAAAATTGCAAGATTTCTCGGCACAGAAGACACCATATTGTACGCAGCTGCTTTTGATGCTAACGGAGGTGTTTTCGAGCCTTTACTAAACGATCAAGATGCGATTATCAGCGACTCTTTAAATCACGCATCTATTATTGATGGGGTGCGATTGTGCAAAGCTGCGAGATATCGTTATGCCAACAACGACATGGCCGACCTTGAAGAAAAGCTTAAAGAAGCTTCCGGTGCACGGTTTAAAATGATTGTTACCGACGGGGTCTTTTCAATGGATGGCTATGTGGCACAACTCGATAAAATTTGCGACCTCGCTGATAAATATGATGCTTTGGTCATGGTTGATGAATGCCATGCTACTGGATTTATTGGCAAAACAGGACGAGGATCTATTGAGCTAAAAAATGTGATCGGAAGAGTTGATATCATTACTGGAACGCTAGGGAAAGCTCTCGGAGGTGCTATGGGCGGATTTACTTCTGGACGAAAAGAAATCATAGACATGCTTCGTCAACGATCAAGACCATATCTCTTCAGTAATTCTTTGGCGCCTTCAATTGTTGGAGCATCCATTGCTGTGCTTGACCTGCTCACTGAGTCAACTGACTTGAGAGATAAGCTAGAGTCAAATACGGCATACTTCAAGAAAGGAATTAAGGCAGCGGGATTTGAAATTAAAGATGGTGATTCGGCCATAGTTCCAGTCATGCTGTATGATGCTCCTTTAGCTCAAAAAATGGCCACACAATTGCTCGAGCAAGGCATTTACGTTATTGGCTTCTTCTACCCTGTTGTTCCTAAAGGACAAGCGAGAATTCGAGTTCAACTTTCTGCTGCACATTCTGAAGCACACATTGACAAGGCTATTGCTGCTTTTACAAAAGTTGGAAAAGATTTAGGCGTCATTTAATGTCCGTTTTCGACTACATCATTGTCGGTCAGGGACTTGCAGGAACAGTTCTCAGTTTTGAATTGAAGAAGCGGTCTCAGTCGGTATTGGTAATCGACAATAATTTTAAGGACAGCTCTTCTATGGTAGCTGCCGGAATGTGGAACCCAATCGTTTTTAAGCGATTAAGCAAGAGCTGGAAAGCGGATGAATTGCTTCCAGAGCTCTATCGCTTTTATCGGGAAATTGGTACTTTTCTAGGTGGAGATTATTTGGTTAAGCTGCCCATAGATCGCGTTTTTCCAGACTTGGCTTCAGCGAATCAATTTGATGAGAAGTCTGACTTACCTGGGTTTGAGAACTACTTGAGTCAGGAGGAGGTGAGCGAATTGACCAGCCAGCAAACGCCTTTTGGGTGTGGAAGAATTCAAGGAGGAGGATTCCTAAAAATTCAGGAGCTTTTGATGGATTATCGGAATTATCTCCGAAATGAAGGAGCCGTTTTAGAGCAAAACTTCGAAGCTTCAGCATTGAATTTTTTAGATGATCTTTTGGAATACCAAGGACACAAAGCAAAGCACATAATTTTCTGTGTTGGGCACAATTTAAGTTCCACTCCCTGGTTTTCTGATTTGCCCATTCAACCGACGAAAGGGGAACTTCTTAGCATCGATTCGCCAAAACTGAATTACAATTCCATTTTGAACAATGGGAAGTTCTTAATGCCATTGGGTGATGGGAAATTTAAACTGGGCGCCACCTATGAATGGGAAGACTTAGAGCTGAGAATTAAGGATGAATCAAAAAAGCAACTGCTGGAACATGTGGAGACTTTTTTAAAGGAGGATTTTCAAGTGACGGCGCATGAGGTGGGCTTAAGGCCAACTGTAAAAGACAGACGCCCTTTGCTCGGTGCTCACCCCAACGATAAACGTTTGCTCATTTTTAATGGATTGGGAACAAAGGGAGTTATGATTGCACCTTGGCTTGCAGTGCACTTCTGCGACTTTCTTGATTCTAAATCCACTTTAGAAAAAGAAATTGATGTAAAGCGGTATTTCAAATGAATTCGACTCAATTCGAACAATCCTAGCCTTAAACGGTTGAATTTTAAAGGGATCATTCCATATGAATTCTTTATTTTTGAACATCTAAAAAAGACAATTATGTTAACGAAGAAAATAGAGGCTGCCTTAAACGCACAAGTTCTTGTTGAAGGAGAATCATCACAATTTTACCTAGCAATGGCAAGCTGGGCAGAGAATCACGGTTATAACGGAACAGCTGGATTTCTTTATCGTCATTCTGATGAAGAAAGAGTTCACATGCTAAAGCTTGTAAAATTCATTAACGAGCGTGGTGGAAAAGCTCAAATACCTGCAATTTCTCAACCTCCGAAAGACTTCAAGACTGTGAATAACGTGTTTGAGAATCTTTTGAATCACGAAATTAACGTTACAAATGAGATCAATAAAGTAGTAGATATTTGTTTGAAGGAGAAGGATTATACTACTCATAATTTCATGCAATGGTATGTCTCTGAACAAATTGAGGAGGAAGCATTAGCGAGAACTATTATGGATAAGCTGAAGCTGATTGGAGCGGACAAAGGCGGATTGTATTTATTCGATCGCGACTTGGAAAGCTTAGCCGTTCAACCCGTTTAGTTTATACCTAACATATTTTTGAAGGCCGGACATCTCCGGCCTTTTCTTTTGATATAAATCCTGAATTTTCCGTCAATCAATAAGTTTAGCATTAAATTTGCTATTAACCGTCCAGATTACACCCTATGACGATTAAAGCTATTTTCCTTTCGGGGATCCTTTGCCTTTTGTTGCCTGTACTTATGCAAGCCCAAGGCAAGATTGGCCTCGATGACACGGACACTCAAGCCAGTGTGAAGGCCAGTTATTTATTCCAGTTTTCGAAATACACCGATTGGCCAGACGCAACCAAGCAAGGTAATTTCGTTATTGGAGTTGCTGGGAACACATCACTGTATAACATTTTAGTCAATAAATACGCGAACAAGGCAATTGGAAGTCAACTGTTGCAAATTGTTGAGATTAAGGAGACCGGATCAATTCCCGAAATAATTCACATACTATATATCAATGAAGAATTGTCAAACGATCTCCCAAAATACATCAAGGCTCTCCGCAAAAAACCTTCTCTAGTGGTGACAGAGATTGTAGGAGCAATGGATCAGGGGGCTCACATCAACTTTTTACAGTTGGATGGAATTATCCGATTTGAAATTAATGACACCAAATCGCAAGAAAGTGGAGTTTCATTTAGTGATAAGCTTAAAGGCTGGGCTATAAAATTGAAATAAATGACTCGATACATCAACATAGCAATCGTAATCTGCCTTATAATTCTGAGTGGGTTTAAGGTGCAGGCGCAAGAAGCAGGGCCTTTAACTCAAAAGGCACTCAAATCAATGGATTCAGAGGATCTGAATTCAGGTGATATTATGCGAGCACGTGATCAGATACTCATTGCCTTAAAGGACGAAATTGAGTCTAACGCTGCATTCACCTGGCATGCCAAAGGATTCATCTACAAAGACATCTACAAGAAAATTGATAAGGAAAGTCGGTATTCTGAAAATAGAGAGATTGCCGTAGATGCCATCTTAAGGTCGATGGAGCTTGACGATACTGGCTACTTGAGTGAAGCCAACACTAAGGCAATGATATTTCTTTCATTGAGCTATTTTAATGATGCTGTAGAGCTTTTGAATAACCTCAATGAAGAGAATTACGAAGAGCCCTTGAAGTTCTATAAACGTCATCGCCAGCTATTCCAGCTTTGCGAAAGTGACTTTGATTTTCGAGAACGAGACACAGAATTCTACAGCAATTATGGCTACCAGATGAAGTTGTTCAGTGATAGGAGTCCTTCCTTGAAAAACATATTGGACCCAGTCGCAATTGCCCAATACGAGCAAGCAGTATATATCACACCTGCAGACACCGCAAGCAATTATAATCTAGCTGTTATCCATTATAATCGCGGGGTTCAGAAGATTAGAGCCATCAATCATCAAACGGAAATTTTCGAATTGATTATGATTCAAGAAGAATGCTTGAAAGATTTCAAACTCGCACTTCCATACATGATTAAAACCAACGAGTTAGAGCCTAAAGATAAAGATGCTTTACTGGGTTTAATGGCCATCTATAAAGCACTGAATAATGATGCAGAATCAGACAAATATCGACTAGAATTAGAGCGTTTAATAAAATCTGGGGAGATCAGAAAGAAATAAAATGTCGTTTCGGTTCACCATAGCGCGTAAAATTGGTGCAGGCTTTGGTCTCTTTATTTTGGTTGTGGGCATTGTTTTCTTTCTGACGAATTCAACACTGAACGAAAGTCGAGAGATCAATCGTCAAATCAATGAAATCTACACACCCTCTCTTCGCTCCTTAGAAGAGTTGAACCACGACCTCACCAGAAGCTTATCTTCCATGAAGCAATGGGCCTACATTCAGTCTCGTGAAGATGAAAATGAAAAATTAGAAGTCATCACTCTTTGCACTCAAGATATTCCTCAAGAATTAAAAGAGCTTGATAGCTTATCGGTAAACTGGGACGAGGAAGACAAGTTGATGTTCCAAAGTGTTTCTGAAGATGTGAATGATTTACTGAGCTATTTTGGATCGGTTCGAGATTTCCTTCCCGATTTTAGTTCGTACGACAATCCTGAAAGGCGCATGAGTGCCGAATTTCTTTTCGAAGAAGGGGAAGACATCAATCAACATTACGAGAGAGCTGCATTGATCCTAGGAAAATTGATTCAGAAACAGGAGGCTAAAGTCGGAAGTGTGAGTGAAAACATGATCAGCTCATTCGATAAATTACGCTTGTACTTGGGAAACATTTCAGTTCTGGTCATGCTAGCGGGTATAATCATTGCGATTTTAACTTCCCGGTCTATCATCCGTCCAGTCAATAAATTAAAGTCTGTTCTTTTTTATCTGGGTAGAGGAATCTATCCTAAGAAATCTCTAGAGATATCAAACGATGAAATCGGCGATATGGGTTTTGCCTTGAATCGATTGGTAGATGGATTGGAGCGTACACGCGAGTTCGCTGGCAATGTGGGTAAGGGGCAATTTGAAGCTGAATATCAACCCTTGAGTGAGCAGGATGAGCTAGGGCACACCTTACTAAAGATGCGCGACGATCTAGCCATTACTGAGCGAGAACTCGAACGAAAAGTAGACGAAAGAACCGATGAGGTTGTTCGCCAGAAAGAAGAAATTGAAAGGCAAAGTCACCGGGTATCTGAGCTGTATAAAGATTTGATGGCGAGCATTAATTACGCGAAGCGACTTCAGAACACCATACTTCCATCCGACAAGTCCATCAAAGAAATGTTTCCAAAATCTTTTGTGATGTACCGTCCAAAAGATGTTGTTTCAGGTGATTTTTATTGGTTCAAAAAGGCGAGCAGCAAGACAATTTTTGCCGCCATTGATTGTACTGGACATGGGGTTCCTGGAGCTTTCATGAGTTTGGTTGGTTACAATGTTTTGAATCAAGTCACCAAGGTGTTTACCAAACCATCTACCATATTAAACAACCTCAATAGAATGAGTGCCGAGGCCTTGCGTTTTTCGTTGGATGGAAACGAAGAAATTAAAGATGGAATGGATTTGGCACTTTGTACTATTGACGAAGAGACACTAGAACTGGAGTTTGCCGGTGCTTACAATCCTGTTTGGATTATCCGAAATGGAGAATTGATTTCTTTGGAGGCCGATAAGTTCGCCATTGGCTCTTTCGTTTACGGAGAAAAAGAATTCAGCAACCACAGCTATCAACTAGAATCCGGTGATCGAGTATATGTTTTCTCTGACGGTTATGCTGATCAATTCGGGGGAGAGCGGGGTAAGAAGTTTATGAAAAAGAAATTCCGGGAGCTTCTTTTAAGCGTTCAACCCCAGGAATTAATGGCTCAGAAATCTATTTTAGAAGATGCTTTCGACGAGTGGAAAGGTGATTTGGAGCAAGTGGATGATATCTTGATTATTGGAGTTGAGGTATAAAAAAACCTCCCCGAAGGAAGGTTTTAAATTCAATATATTGAAGTGTCAGCTTAACTCGCAAAAACACTTTTATTCATAATATACACCTCGATTGGATTCAATACCAATACTGGAATTTGAGGTTCATTGGTTATCATTTGCTGCTCGTATCCTCCACCTAAAATTCCCATCAATGAGTTTTCGTAGAAATTCATTATAGAAATAAGGTCAGCACCAACAGTAACAGCATGTCTAATTACCGCTTTTACAAAAGCAGAACTTGTTTCTTCAGCAATTTTAACGGTAAATGAGATTCCCTTTTCTTCAAGGAATGACTTGGCATAATTGATATTTCTATCCAATTGCTTTTTCAAGAAATCATCGTCCTCTCCCGGAGAAATCAAATGTACTCTTGAATTAAAATATGCAGCCATGTCAGCTACTAAACTCAATTTTTGCTTGGTTTCTTTGTGTAAATCTAAAGGAACAACAATGTCATCGTATCCAGATGCTTTGAGTCCTTTCTCTTGGACAATAATAAAGGGCACTGAAGAGTGAGTTACAATTTTTAATGCCCTGCTTCCAGTCAAGAATTGCATGCCACGAAGACCGTGAGTCCCCATGATGATTAGGCTAGCTTCAATCTCGTTCGCAACACTATCAATATCTTCAAAAATGCTTCCAATTCTAACAATAGAGCTTATTTGCAGTCCACTTTCAGCACCAACTTTATCTACAATCTCTTGTAATTTCAGCTTAGCTTCTGAAAGTTGCTTTTTATTTTCAATGATATGAAGGACACTTATTTTAGCACCAATAGCAAGAGCTACCGTAGTAGCATGTTGAATTGCTGTATCACCAACTTTAGTGAAATCTGTTGGTACAAGAATTTTTTTCTCACTCATCGATAAAATGTTAGTTTACATTATTATTCAGAATGTAAAAGTAAGCATTTGAATAAAATCAATAACTACGCAGCTAAGTGTTTCTAAAATTGAAGCGTGGCTTGAGTTCCATCGACCCTCAGATTATGCCATCTACCAAAATACATTGTGCGATTATCATCGATGTGGCCTGCTGGAAATCCAGTGATCACTGCCACCCCAATTTCGGCTGCATGCTCTTCAATAATTTCAATGGCTGATTTCCCATATGGAATTGCATTGTCATTCATATCGGTCATCCCTCCGAGCAGAATACCCTTCATTCTAGAAAGAAGTCCGCTTCGCTTAAGGTTCATCATCATTCGGTCAATGTGGTAGAGGTATTCATCCAAATCTTCAAGGAACAACAATCCTCCTTCAGTTTTCCAGAAATCTTCAGACCCTGAAAGGCTATAAATCATAGATAGGTTTCCTCCACCAAGAATTCCTTCTGCACTAAATTTAAGTTCAGAACCACTTTCAAAATCATAGCTTTTCAATTCTCCGAAAAGCGCTTTCCGCAGTGATTCTATGGATTCTGAAGTATTCGATTGAAAGTTTATTGGCATTGTAGCGTGCAAACTTTGAATGCCTAATTCATGGTTAATCTTTGCGTGCAAAGCTGTGATATCGCTGTAGCCCGCAACCCATTTTGGCCGCGCAAGGAACGGCTTGAAATCAACTTTGTCAAGAATTCGCACCGTACCATATCCTCCCCTTGAACATAAAATAGCCTTTACTTCAGGATGAGAAATCATAAACTGCAAATCAGCCGCTCGCTCGTTGTCACTGCCGGAAAACTGGTTTTCGGACTTGAATAAATTTGGACCTAAAATCACTTTAAGTCCCCAAGACTCAATTGTTTGAACCGCAAATTGAATTTCTGATTCTGAAATTTTTCTTGCGGTTGAAATCAAGCCAATGGAATCGCCAGGCTTGAGATATTCAGGGGCTATCAATGAGTTCTGCATCAACTGCAAGATTAGGTATTTGTGGTTATCTTTGTGGCCCTCGTACTAAAGATTCCCATGATTTGTTGTTAAATCAGTCCACATGAATTCCTCTCCCAAAAGATACACAGTTACTTCAGCACTTCCTTACGCGAATGGGCCCCTTCATGTTGGGCATATCGCAGGAGCCTTTCTTCCTGCAGATATCTATGTGCGCTATTTGAGGCAGATGGGTAAGGATGTGGCATTCATTTGTGGGTCTGATGAACACGGAGCGGCCATAACTTTGAGGGCGAAAAAAGAAGGAGTCAGCCCTAAAGATATTGTAGATAAATATCATGCTATGTTAAAATCAAGCTTTGAGCGATTGAAGATTGATTTTGATATTTATCACCGAACGTCCTCTCCGGAACATCATAAAATGGCTCAAGAATTCTTCCTAGAGCTTCACAAAAAGGGAGTCTTTGTTGAGCATACCAACGAGCAATATTACGATGAGGAGGCTTCTCAATTCTTAGCTGACAGGTATATTACAGGAACTTGTCCCAAGTGTGGGCATGACAAGGCTTATGGCGATCAATGTGAGAATTGCGGATCGACTTTAAGTCCAACGGAATTGATTAATCCTGTTTCAACTTTGAGTGGAAATAAGCCAATTTTGAAACAAACTTCGCATTGGTTTTTACCCTTAGATCGTTATGAGAACTGGCTAAGAGGATATATCACCGAAGGAAAGGACGACGATAGAATTCAGCATAAAGTTGAGAGCTGGAAACACCATGTTTTAGGTCAATGTAAATCCTGGATTGACGGTGGATTGCACGAAAGAGCGATGACCAGAGATTTAGATTGGGGAGTTCCTGTGCCACTTGAAGGGGCGGATGGCAAAGTGCTTTATGTATGGTTGGATGCCCCTATCGGATATATTACTGCAACAAAAGTTTGGGCAGAACAACAAGGTGAGGATTGGGAAAAGTGGTGGAAAGATGAAGATTCAGAATTGATTCATTTCATTGGTAAAGACAATATCGTTTTTCATTGTTTGATCTTCCCAACGCTCTTGAAAGCCCACGGTGGATTCATTCTTCCGACCAATGTTCCTGCCATGGAATTTATGAATTTAGAAGGAGATAAAATTTCTACTTCTCGAAATTGGGCGGTGTGGGTACATGAATATTTGGACGAGTTTCCAGGAAAAGAAGACAGTTTAAGGTATTGTCTGTGCTCGTTGATGCCAGAGAACAAGGACAGCGAATTCACTTGGAGCGATTTTAAAGACCGCAACAACAATGAATTGGCTGATATACTCGGAAACTTCATCAATAGAGTGGTGGTTTTAGGTGCTAAATATTATGACGGCGTGGTTCCTAGTCCGGGTGAACTTAGCGCTACTGCGAAAGAAGCGCTCGATGAAATGGCTGCAATCCCAGTAAGAATTGGAACCGCAATTGAGTCATTTAGATTCAGAGAGGCGCAAGCTGAAGCAATGAACCTCGCCCGATTGGGGAACAAATATTTAGCCGATTCAGAACCTTGGAAATTGATCAAGACTGAACCTGAAAAGGTGAAAGAAATCCTTTTTGTCTGTGATCAAATAGCTGCTTCATTGGGAATAGTCCTCGAACCTTTTATCCCATTTACAGCAGAAAAGATACGTGTGGCTTTCAATGTCAACACTACAGATTGGGCTAACGCCGGTAAAAGTTTATTGAGCCCAGGTGATGCTATTGGAAACCCTGGAATTCTCTTCGAGAAAATCGATGAGGCTGTGGTAGAGGAGCAGTTAGCAAAACTCGCAAAAAGCAAAGAAGCAATGATTTCAGAGGCAAAGCCTGAGCCAATCAAGGAAACCTCGAGTTTCGAAGATTTCAACAAGTTAGACATCAGAATTGGGACAATTGTCGAAGCCGAAAGACTTGCGAAAACCAAGAAACTACTCTTGTTGAAAGTAGATATTGGAACAGAAAAAAGGACAGTTGTGAGTGGCATTGCTGAACACTATTCTCCAGAAGAAATCATCGGAAAAGAGGTTTGTTTGCTTGCGAATTTGGCGCCAAGAAAAATACGTGGGGTTGAGAGTCAGGGCATGGTGCTGATGGCCGAATCTCCAAATGGAAACTTAAAATTTGTAAGTCCTGAAGCGGGCTTGGTTTCGGGGTCCGTTGTGCGCTAAGCTAGGACTTAATCCATCCTTTCGAGATAATATATTCGGCAATCTGAACCGCATTTGTCGCTGCACCTTTTCGCAGGTTATCGGCAACAATCCACAGATTCACCGTGTTCTCCTGGCTAAAGTCTTTACGAATTCTTCCAACAAAAACCTCATCCTTGCCTTTTGCAAATCGGGGCATCGGGTAAGAATTCACATCTGGATTATCTTGGATGATCACTCCTTTTGCTGCCGTTAGACATTTTCTCAATTCTACTAAATCCGGTTCGCTTTCGAACTCAATATTCACCGATTCCGAATGCCCGCCAACTACGGGAACACGCACTGCGGTAGCCGTGATTGCCAGATTCGGCAGGTCAAGGATTTTACGAGGTTCGCGAATCAATTTTAATTCTTCGCGGGTATAACCATCGTCTGCGAAGGTGTCGCAGTGAGGAATGCAGTTTAAATCAATTGGATAGGGATAAACCATTTCCGCCTTCTCACCTCGTCTTTCAGCTGACATTTGGTCAACCGCTTTTTTACCTGTTCCTGTAACGGCTTGGTAGGTAGAAATAACAACCCGCTTTATTCCAAATTTATCGTGAAGGGGTTTTAGAATCATCACCAATTGAATGGTTGAACAATTTGGATTGGCTATGATGAGATCGTCCTTGGCTAAGCTGCTTCCATTTACTTCTGGAACAACAAGTTTGCATTTCGGGTCCATGCGCCAAGCTGAAGAATTATCAATAACCCGAGTCCCCTTTTCAGCAAATTTCGGAGCCCATTCTAAACTGATATCTCCTCCAGCAGAAAAAAGTGCAATGTCAGGCGTTTTTGAAACGGCTTCTTCCAATGAACACACCGCAATCTTTTCATTTCTAAACCGAATTTCTTTACCCACAGAGCTTTCTGAAGCCACTGGTAACAGCTCATCAATATCAACATCACTGGCACCAAGTACCTCAAGCATTTCTTGTCCGACCAAGCCAGTTGCACCTATAATCGCTATTCGCATGATAAATTTAATGAAGATGTAGTGATCAAAATCCGTCTATACGAAAGCAAATGTACTATATTTAGCACCCTGCAAAAGCGTATAGATGAGAGTGTTTCTTAAAATTTTTATTGCTTGCCTTTTTAGCTGTGTTTGTCAATGGGCCTCAGCTCAAGTCAATGATGATTTCAGTGATGGCGAGTTGCTGAACAACCCGCTATGGCAAGGGGATATCTCTGATTTTGTTGTCAATGCTGGGTTTCAGTTGGAGTTAAATGCCGAAGCTGTCAGCGACACCTCAACCTTGGTGACGGCCATCAACCTAAACACATCTGCCCAAATTGTTTGGGAATTTTGGATGTCGATGGCTTTTGATCCATCCAACAGCAACAACCTGAGATTCTATTTGATGTCAGATCAGCTAAATCTCAAAGGAAACTTGAACGGTTATTTCCTGAGAATTGGAGAAAATGGTGCCGAAGATAAAATTCGATTGTTCAGACAAGAAGGGGCTGCAACATCAGCCGTAGAAATTTTCAATACTGGGGTAAACACCTTCCCGACTAGTCCTGTTGGAAGAATTCGTGTTGTTAGAGAGGCCAACGGAATCTGGAATATCAGCAGTGACGCCACTGGAGGCACGAATTTCATTCCAGACGGAAGTGTTCAAGATGAAGAAGTAATTAGCACAGCATTTTCAGGATTTTTCCTCAAGTATTCCGCAGGAAATTCTAACGGATTCTTGATTGATGATGTTATTATTCAAGGTCAGGAAGTCGTAGACGATAATCCACCAACATTGATCGATATTGAGGTGTTGAGTGCCAATGCCCTCGATCTTCAATTCTCTGAAGCGCTTGATGAGAGTAGTGCTGAAGTCCTTACAAACTATAATGTGCCAGGGTTAGGGAACCCTATTTCTGCGGAACTGGATGGTGTTGACCCCACATTAGTTCACTTGAGTTTCGGGGCTGATTTCCCAGGAAATGTGACGCAAACTCTTGAAGTTAATGGCATTGAAGATTTGTTTTCAAACACGATTTTAGCCACATCCGAAGAATTCATTTACGTTCTGACAGGTGTCGCTGGTTTTCGAGATGTTGTATTCAATGAGATTTTTGCAGACCCAACGCCTTCTTTTGGACTCCCAGAAGCTGAATTTCTCGAGTTGTATAATCCGAGTTCTTCTTATATTGATTTAGGGGGATGGACATTTGTAAATACCACTACTGAAAAGATTTTACCCCCTTTTATGTTAGCTCCAGGAGCATTTGTCATCCTGTGTAATTCTACAAATTTAGATCTCTTCACTCCTTTTGGAGATGTGATTCCAATCAGCTCGTTTACGGCACTTTCAAATGCTGGCGACAGCTTAACTCTGAGAAATAGTAGCAATGTCATCATTGATATTGTGAGCTACGATTTAGATTGGTATCAATCTGCAGAGAAAGAAGAAGGCGGATGGACTTTAGAACAAATCAACCCAAACACATCATGCTCTGGGGCAAATAACTGGATCGGCAGCAGCTACCCATTGGGAGGAACTCCAGGGGAAGAAAATTCGGAATTTGATGAGAGCCCTGATCTGATTGCTCCAGCTCTCCTATCCGTTAGCACACCGAATTCCCAGACATTGGTATTCGAATTCGACGAAGCGATAACCGATAACGGTGACTTTTTAGATTTGCTGACAATTTCTGAAGGGCTCGCTCCTATTGATGTTTCCTTGAGTCCCAATCAAATGTTCCTTACTTATACCATCAGTTCAGCATTTGCTCTTGGTGTGACCTACAGTTTTGAACTAAGCATGGTTTCTGATTGTCCAGGTAATGTTGGCGGTCCTTTTAATGGAGAATTAATCACTGGGTTTGAACCTGAAATTGGCGATATTATTATCACTGAAATATTCCCTGACCCCTCTCCTGTTCTTGGATTACCAGAAGCAGAATTCGTTGAGTTTTACAACAGCACTGATCATCTCATCGACTTAAGTGCCTGTGAATTTTCAGGAGCATCCTTTCCTCCGGGAACATTAATCGAGGCCAATTCCTATCTCGTGGCATTGTCCGCTACAAATCAGCAAGAGCTGCCGTTTTATGCGGATGCCATTCCTATGGAAGCTTGGAGCAGCACATTCCTGACCAACGGAGGAAAAGAATTAACACTTACCAATTCATCATTGGAAATTATCGACCAGGTCATCTATGATTTAACTTGGTACCAGGACGGTAGTAAGGATGATGGCGGATGGTCTCTGGAACGAATCCATCTTGAAGATCCATGCAGCGACAAAAGCAATTGGAGGGCTTCTGTTTCACCTCAAGGAGGCACTCCAGGTACAATCAACAGTGTATTCGATGATAGCCCAGATGTGATTCCGCCGGCAATACAAAGCATCTTTGTTCCCAACGTTCAAAACATCCAACTCAATTTCACAGAACCGGTTGATGAAGCAAGTGTATTAACTGCCGAATTCAACATTACAAATGGATTGAGCGTTGTTGATGTTGAGTTCTTAGACTCCCCGCTTACTAAAGTTCTATTGACTTTAGAACCTGCTATGACAGAGGGTATAATCTATGAGTTTAGTGCTTTGGGAATTGAAGATTGTTGGGGCAACAGTCTTGAGGGTGCTCTCACTGGCTTCTTTGCATTGCCAGAATTCGCTGAAACTGGAGATCTAATCGTCAACGAAATTCTTTCGAATCCTTTCGATGGAGGCAATGATTATATTGAAATTTACAACCGATCAACAAAGAATATAAGTCTGAACGGATGGAAGTTAGCTTCTGAAGATGATGGCATTCCTGCCCAAATCAATGTCATTATCGAATCTGACTTTTTACTTTACCCTGGAGAGTTCGCCTTGCTGACTGCTAGCTCAACTGGTGTTTCAGCTTATTACCCGAATACCAGAGTTGATCGAATTATCGTGATGTCTGGGTTTCCTTCTTACAGCAATTCAATCGGTGTTGTTTACTTGCTTGATCCGTTGGAACAGGTTTCAGACAGCGTGCCCTATGACGATGACATGCATTACGCCCTTTTGGATGATTTAGATGGAGTGAGTTTAGAACGACTTGACTACAATCGTGCTTCCTCGGATAGAGGAAATTGGCACAGTGCTGCAGAGCAAGAAGGGTTTGGAACTCCGGGCTATGAAAATTCACAGGTAGCAGTTGCAGGATTAGGAAATTCCACCATGAGCGTTGAGCCAGAAGTTTTTTCCCCTGACAATGATGGTTTTCAAGATGTCAGTCTAATCAGTTATAAGTTTGACAAACCCGGGTATTCTGGAACATTCAGTGTTTACGACAATAAAGGACGTTTGGTGAAACGCCTTGCTAACAACGAGTTGCTTGGTACCGAAGGAACATTCACTTGGGATGGTGTTGATGATCAATCCAGAAAAGCAGCTATTGGAATTTATGTGATTGTCGCTGAGCTTTTCAATCCTGACGGCGGCACTGAGTTGCTAAAGGAACCATGTGTTCTAGGACATAAATTGAATTGAGCATTTGAGTTACTACCTTTGCAAAAAGATTTAAAACATGAAGGAAATTCCTGAAGGCATTGCCACTGAGTGGTTGGGAATTTTGTTTTTGTTGATTATTGCCGCTCTTACATGGGTTCGATTCAACTACTCAAAAAGGTTCCAGCAACTCTTTAGCGCAGCTATCAATCAACGACTCATGCGGCAGCTCATGCGGCAGGAACTGGTTTTTTCACATCGAGCATCTATCGTCCTTACAATCGTTTTCCTGTTCAGTCTCTCTGCCTTTTTGTACGTTGCAGACACCATGTTTCAATGGAATATTTTAGCATCCAGCGGATTCATTCTTTGGGCGAAATACCTCTTGCTACTTTTCTTAATCTACTTTGTCAAATTATTGGCAATAGAATGGGTTAAGCTAATGTCAGACGGTGATTTCAGCTTAGGTGAATATGAATACGACATCTTTCTAATCAACAAAGCAAGTGGACTCTTAATCCTCCCTTTTGCTATGTTGGGTGCCTATTTGTTTAAATCACAAGCTGAAGTCATAATTATAATAGGCCTTGTGCTTCTAGTTTCCCTCTTTTTTTATCGCTGGATTAGAGGTTTAGGAAATGCAATCCGACTTCATGTGCCTGTGTTTTACATTATTTTGTATTTTTGCACCCTCGAAATTCTACCACTTGCGATACTTCAACGAGTATTGACTCTTGGTTAGCATTAGAAAATCAACTCTTGCAAAGAAGAAAGCTTGATATGGGCGAAAAAATAAAGACGATTCTAATATCTCAGCCAAAGCCTACTACAGAAAAGTCACCTTATTTCGACCTAGCCGAAAGGTTTAAGTTGAAAGTTGATTTTAGGCCTTTCATTCATGTAGAGCCGGTTGGAATTCAAGATTTTCGTCAGCAAAGAGTCACAATTTCAGAACATACTGCAGTAATATTCACCAGTAGAAATGCGGTAGATCATTTCTTCCGTATGGCTGAAGAGGCTCGATTTACTGTTCCAGATACCATGAAGTATTTCTGCATCAGCGAATCAACTGCATTTTATTTGCAGAAGTATATCGTTTACAGAAAACGAAAAGTATTTGTAGGACAGGTTAAGTTTTCTGATCTAACAGATTTGATCAAAAAGCACAAGCAGGAAAAATTCTTGTTGCCTTGTTCAGATTTACTCAAACCATCTATACCTGAAGCCTTAGACGCTATCAACATCACCTATTCTAAAGCTGTGATGTACAAGACAGTTTGCAGTGACCTTTCTGATTTGAGCGATGTGAAATACGATATGTTGGTGTTTTTTAGTCCGTCTGGAATTGAGTCATTGTTTAAAAACTTTCCAGATTTTAAGCAAAACACTACGAAAATCGCTGTTTTCGGCCCGACCACTGCCAAGGCAACTGAAGATGCCAAGCTTAGAATTGATGTGCAGGCCCCGAATCCAAAGGCGCCATCAATGTCAATGGCTATTGAACAGTATATCAATAGTAATAAGTAAAGGCGTAACTTGGATTTCTACCTTTGCAGCGTGAAATCCGATTCGATTAAACCATTTAGCCTTAAGCGAGAAGAAATTCTCAAGAGCAGAAAATCTATTGAATCCCTTTTTCAATCTGGAAAATCGGTTAAAGCTTTTCCTGTACTCCTTGTTTGGCAAGAATCTTCTAGCTTCAAGAAGGCCAATGAAGCCGCTTTTTCTGTGAGTAAAAAAAGATTCAAAAGGGCTGTTGATCGAAATAGAATCAAACGATTGATGCGTGAGGCTTATCGCTTGAACAAGCATATGCTGAAAGATCAAGCCGAGAACGAAAAAACCGGTCTCCAAATCATGTTTATTTACACTGGGAAAACAATTCCTACTTTTCTAGAAGCCGAAAAGAAAATAATAGAATGTATGTCACGTTTAAAAACTGCAGATAAATCCCATTCTTAAAAAAGTAGCAAGAATCATGAAAAAGCTATCTACTCTACTGAAAAAATTTCGCATCAAGCTTATTGCCCTTCTCGCAATAGCCTTCATGATAACTGCAGCAGGTGTCGCAGATAATTACTTCGAAGTATCGAAGAACCTTGAAATATTCACTGGCTTATACCGTGAGTTAAATATCTATTACGTTGATGAAACACAACCGGGTGAACTCATGAAAACCGGTATCGACGCAATGTTGAAGTCATTAGATCCCTACACTGTTTATTATCCAGAATCAAAAATTGAAGATTTTCGATTTATGACTACTGGCCAATATGGAGGAATCGGTGCGTTAATTCACAGTGATAAAGGAGTGATTGTGATTTCTGATCCTTATGAAGGCTATGCTGCACAAAAAATTGGATTGAGGGCTGGAGATATCATTGAAGAAGTAGATGGCAAGTCTGTTACCGGAAAAACACAGGAAGAAATTAGTGAAGTGCTGAAAGGCCAAGCAGGAACAATAGTCGAGCTCGGAGTAAAAAGATTCGGAACTCTAGAAAAACTAAAGTTCTCTGTGACAAGAGAAGAAGTCAAGATTCCAGATGTTCCTTATTATGGGATGTTGGATGAAAAAGTTGGATACATCAAGCTAAATGGATTTACGAAGACAGCAAGCAGCGATGTACGCAATGCTTTTAAAGATCTAAAAGACAACAGCGGCATGACTGAATTGGTTTTTGACCTCAGAGGCAATGGAGGTGGATTACTTCGCGAAGCTGTGAATATTGTGAATTTCTTTGTCCCAAAAGGAACGGAAATAGTTAGTACACGAGGCAAACTTGAAGAG
>Ga0222689_1000276_pt1 | contig 17607 bp, 10 predicted proteins | sample AntAcemetage1231_FD_179838 | JGI IMG/M metagenome (GOLD analysis project Ga0222689, IMG submission 179838) | Saline water microbial communities from Ace Lake, Antarctica - #1231 | ecosystem: Environmental > Aquatic > Non-marine Saline and Alkaline > Saline | place: Antarctica: Ace Lake...
TTAGTTCATCGTTCATCATGAAGGCACTCAAAAAGGGAATTGTCATTTTTATATCTATAGTTCTGCTAGCCTCTGCAGGCCTTTGGCTGACGGGGAATTCACATTTGTTTCGTGGCTTGGCTTACACCTACTTTCAAGGTGATACAGGGCCAACAATAGACGATGGCTTGCGATTTGATCGCGACACGGCATTTATTGGTTCAACTGAGCCGTGGCTGGTTTCGGCGACTTACAACACTTTTGAGCCAGAACCGGAGTTGCTGGATAGGATTATGGAATACGATCCTGTGGCTATCTTGATCATTGATCGAGACAGCATTGTTTATGAAAAGTATTGGGACGGCTATTCCACTGAAAGCCTCACGAACTCTTTTTCTATGTCAAAAACTGTTGTGGGGATGTTGGTAGGAGCGGCAATTCAAGACGGATCAATCAGAAGTGTCGATCAAAAAGTTGGTGATTTCTTTCCGGAATTTTCTGAAGGAATAAATTCTAAGCTCACAATCAAACACCTGCTCCAAATGAGTTCTGGGATAGATTTTGGGGAAAGTTATAGCGGGGCTTTTGGCTATGTAGCAAAGGCTTATTACGGCTATGACATCAAAAGCCTAACCCTGAAATATAGGGTGTCATCTGAGCCGGGAACTGAGTTTCTTTATCAGGGTGGCAACACTCAACTTCTGTCATTAATTATTGAGCAAACCACTGGAAAGCCTTTGTCTGAATATTTTTCGGAAAAGATTTGGGCGGAAATTGGAGCGGAGCAAGATGCTTGGTGGACAGTCGATGAAGAAGGCGTGACAAGAGCCTCTTGCTGCATTTATTCCAATGCACGTGATTTCGCCCGCCTTGGTAAGCTATACATGAATAAGGGAAGTTGGAACGGGCAGCAATTGATTCCCGAGAGCTATGTTGAAGAGTCTTTGCGACCGGTTGGGAATATCGATCTGCAGGGAGATTTGGTTGATTATTACGGCTATCAATGGTGGTTGGGAGAACATGAGGACAGTCCATTTATTGCAATGCGCGGAATTCATGGACAGTACATCATTGCCTTTCCGGAGCGCGACCTCATTCTAGTTCGCCTTGGAAACCGAAGATCTGACGAAGAGCTCAATCATTTTCCGATTGACATGTATGATTTGTTGGATTTGGCATGTAGATACGACAGATAGAATTATGCTAAAAGATATTGAACAAGAAAAGGCAGAGGGAATTGCGGTCGCGATGTGTCGGGAGATGAATGAAGAGGGCGGTGAAGAGCTAAATATCTATCTCCTGAATCTTGGAAAAACTCCAATTGAAGGAGTATTGGTTTCTACTTCTGGGTACGGTGAAATTGCTGGGAAAAAGGTTAAAACGAGTGATCTGAGGTATTTCTTGGATGAAATTCCAGCTGAGTCGTTTCGAAAAGTTGAACCCCTTACCGAGGATTTACTCGCACTGAACAATCAATATTGGGTGAGCTTTTATCGGGAGAAAAAGCTCTACGACAGGAAGTTCGTCTTCATGCCCGAGGTTGTCAACCTTAGACATCAAATTGAAATTCCCCTTTTGAAACGAAAGGGAATCATGATATCATAGAATTATGCTTGAAAACATCAGAATCGATCACATCCTGTTTCTAGATATAGAGACGGTGCCAACATTTCCAGATTGGGAAAAAGTTCCTGAGCGGCTGAAGCCTTTGTGGGAACACAAATCAAAATCATTTCGAAGTGAAGAAGTGAGTCTTGAAGAAAGTTGGAATAGAGCCGGAATCTATGCCGAGTTTGGAAAGGTGGTTTGCATTTCCGTAGGCTTCATTAAGGGCGCTGGCAGCGAGAGGAAATATAGAACCAAGTCATTCTTTGGGCATGATGAAAAGGAACTCTTATTAGAGTTCGCCAAGTTATTAAATGCCCATTACAGCGCTCCCAAAAGTCTATTGTGTGCCCACAACGGCAAGGAATTTGACTTCCCATATATAGCGAGGAGAATGCTGATTAATGGGATTAAAATCCCAGCAATATTAGATACTGCTGGAAAGAAGCCTTGGGAAGTAAATCATTTGGACACCATGGAGCTTTGGAAGTTCGGCGATCGCAAGAGTTATACTTCAGTTTCTCTGCTGACGGCAATTTTCGAAATCCCCAGTCCTAAAGATGATATCGATGGCAGCGAAGTAGGCAATGTTTATTGGAAAGAGGGAGATGTAGATAGGATTGAACTCTATTGCCGAAAAGATGTGTTGGCAGTTGCCCAAATATTGCTTCGTTTTAGGGGTGAACCAATTCTTGAGGAATCGGAACTGCACACGATCAAAGAATAATTTCAAGAAGCAAAAAGGGGGCGAAGCTTTCGCAACACCCCCTTTGGACTACTGTAGTGGAAACCCCCAATATATTACCAGCCTACCAATTGTAACCCAACGGTAAGTGGGTAGAGCTCTGGGCCATTTCCATCTTCGAACAATGGCGTTAATGCGTAGTTAGCGAAGAGAGTAAAATTGCCATATCCAATTCGTGCTGAAGCATCGACATTTAATCTGTTGAGGTTAAAATCTTCCCTCAATTTGCCCTTTACTATTTTTCCATCTTCCTCGTATTTCTGCTTATAAATAGAAGAGATCATCCAGCTTCCTGTCACACCAGCAGCCAAGTGAAAGGATTTCCTGTGGTTTTTGCTGGTGTTGAATTCTAACAGTAAAGGAACTGTTATACTTGTTGTTCTCAGCTTGTTTGTTCTGAATGTCTGCTCTGAAGTGAACGCACCAAATGTGGTGTCGGCAGTTGAGCCAAGTTGAACGCTATCTCTGAAACCGAATTTACTAAAATTAATACCTACACCTGTTACTAGGCCAACGTAGTCTTTCGCCAATCGTATCTTTTGTTCGTAAACATTGAAGTTCCAGCTGAAGGAATGTCCATAATCGAGGTTCAACCATTCGTTTTCATCACTGAAGCGGGTGTTTTGGTTTGCGTCCATCAGAATGTTCATTCCAAGATCGATACCGCCCCAATGGCTTAAGTCTGATTTTGTAGACTGTCTTGGAGTGCGAATGGTGTCACCATCAGCGCTTAGAGTGATTTGTAGCATGTCATTTCCGTCAATGTCGTTATCACCAACTCCATCATCATTCTCGTCAATAACTAATATTCTAAGTTTACCAAGGTGGATAAAAGTAGTGTCTGTTTTTGCAGTTTTCATGCTTAAAGTATCCGATTGTGCGGACAAGATGCCTGCTGAACTGAAGAGTGCGATTAGTACAAGTAGCTTTTTCATGTCAATCAATTTATGGGGTTTGGAAGTGTGACGCTCGGACAATCAGAAAAGTTACAATCGAATTAAATGTTCTTGCCTCCAACCAATTCATACCTTAATATATGAGAGGATAAATTGAATTTTTATTTTCTTCCCCACTCATTATCAATCATTTCCGCTGAGCAATAAAATTTACCGCTCCTGTAGATTTCGAAGAAAAAGCAACACAAATCTGTAACTTCAATACAAGTTAGGCGTCTTACCTATGAACATGCAAACTCACAACTTATGAAACGTTCTATTATTCTCAGCTTAATTTTTTTAGTTAGTATCCAAGTTTCAACATTCGCTATTTCAGCGACACACCCTTCAGATTATTCTGATCGAGTAGCTGGTAAAAACGACTTGAAAAAAATGGTCGACAAACATGTTGTCTTCCCAATTTTTCAAGATCAAAATATGGAGGGAACCGTTGAGGTAAGCTTCAAAATCAACACTGAAGGGCAGGTAAACATCCTAAATATTAAATCTAGCAATCCAGACTTAATAGACTATGTGGTGAAAAAACTGAAGAAAATTAAACTCGAAAAGTCTGATGACAGTGTCGGTCAGACCATAAAATATCGTTTTGTGTTTAAGAAGCAAGCTTAAACCTGGAATATGCTGAAGAAAATCTGCTATGGCCTGAAATGGTTGCGGTATCTATCGCTTCGCTTGACTTGGGTTCGGCACCGTAGCTTTGGCTACGCTATCTCACCAAAGTCATAGCTACCATTACCATTTCAACCCTCGCAACAATGTTCTTCAACAAAGTCCAGGTTGAACTAAACGTTCAGGTGAATGAAAAGGACTCTCAAAAGGGGTCCTTTTTTTATTTGCAATTCAGAGCTACGGAAAGGATTATCTTTGCAGAGCATGGCAAGCAAAATCAAAGATATTAGAGAATTAAGCCTAGGGGACATTAATCTGTTTTTTGAGGAGAACGGTGAAAAATCCTTCCGAGCGAAACAAGTGTATTCTTGGCTGTGGAGTAAAGGGTGCCGGAGTTTTGATGAAATGACCAACCTCTCGGTGTCGACACGCGATTTACTGAAGCAACACTTTGGATTTGCCCCAACAAAAGTGGTTGACGAACAAGTAAGCACAGATAAAACGATTAAAAGTGCCTTCGAATTAGCCCCAGGCCAGATTGTAGAGGGTGTTTTGATTCCGACCAGTAGCAGAATGACTGCCTGTATTTCTTCTCAGGTTGGATGTAGTTTGGCGTGTAAGTTCTGTGCCACAGGGAAACTAAAACTGCAGAAGAATTTAGGCCCAGGAGAGATTTTCGACCAGGTATTTCACCTGAAAAACCAGGCAGAGTCCAAGTACCAAACGCCGCTGAGTAATATCGTTTATATGGGAATGGGAGAACCCCTGTTGAACTATAAAAACGTCTTAGCAAGTATCGAATACATCACATCACCAGAGGGTTTGGCCATGTCACCAAAGCGAATTACAGTTTCTACAGCAGGCATCGCTAAGATGATTAAGAAGTTGGGTGACGACGATGTTAAATTCAACCTAGCACTTTCACTGCATGCTGCCAACGATGAAAAGCGCAGTAAAATCATGGAAATAAATGACAGCAATAACCTTGAAGCTTTAAGGGACTCCCTGTGTTATTTCCATGAGAAAACAGGATCAAGAGTTACTTTTGAGTATATCATCTTTAAAGATTTCAATGACTCTTTGCACGATGCACGTGAGTTGGCAGAATTCGCAAAATGTGTTCCTTGTAAGATCAACATCATCGAGTACAATCCCATTGATGACGGTGAATTTCAGCAGGCGGCGACAGAAAACGTTGATGCATTTGCGAAATTCCTGGAGGAAAAATGCAATTTGATTGTAAACGTGAGACGCTCGAGAGGCAAAGACATCGATGCTGCTTGCGGTCAACTTGCGAACAAGAATAAAGCAGTCAACGGTTAGAGTCGAACAAACTTGTTTGGGATTACCAATCCAAACTTATTTCAGATCACGCGAAGCTGGAAGAAACTATTCCCAATTGCAAAACAAGAAGCCAAACAGAGCTCTTAATCCAGCTTAAGAACGGCTAAAAACGCTTCTTGAGGAACCTCAACATTACCTACTTGGCGCATACGTTTCTTACCTTTCTTCTGCTTTTCTAGAAGTTTTCTCTTTCGAGTGATATCACCACCGTAGCATTTAGCAGTTACATCTTTTCTCACAGCCTTAATGGTTTCACGAGCGACAACTTTCGCTCCAATGGCAGCTTGAAGTGCAATTTCGAATTGCTGTCGAGGAATGAGCTCTTTCAATTTCAGACAGATGCGTTTTCCAAGATTGTGAGCGTGGTCCTTATGTATCAAAGCCGAAAGCGCATCCACCTGATCACCATTCAACAAGATATCGAGCTTCACCAAATCAGATTTACGGTAATCCGACTGGTGATAATCGAAGGAGGCATAACCTCGAGAAACAGTTTTGAGTTTGTCGTAAAAATCAAATACGATTTCTCCCAGAGGCATTTCAAAGCTTAACTCTACTCGATCTGAAGTAAGATATACTTGGTTTTGTAGCGCCCCTCTTTTCTCTATACAAAGGGTCATCACTTGGCCAACGTATTCAGATTTAGTAATGATTTGGGCTTTTATGTAAGGTTCTTCAACGTGTTCAATTCGTGAAGGATCAGGCAGCTCAGAAGGATTATTGATAACGAGCACCTCGCCTTTTTTGGTCAGCGCTTTGTACGATACGTTCGGAACGGTTGTGATTACCGTCATATTAAACTCACGCTCCAGTCTTTCTTGAATGATTTCCATGTGGAGCATTCCCAAAAATCCGCAGCGAAATCCAAAGCCAAGTGCTGCCGAAGATTCTGGTTCAAAAATCAAAGAAGCATCGTTCAACTGGAGTTTTTCCATTGAAGCCCGAAGCTCTTCGTATTCATCGGTATCAACAGGATAAATTCCCGCGAATACCATAGGCTTCACATCTTCGAAACCCTTTACAACCCGAGTTGTTGGGCGGTCCACCAACGTAATAGTGTCACCAACCTTTACTTCTCTGGCGACTTTAATTCCGGAAATTATATAGCCAACATCACCAGCGCTTAGTTCTTTTCTGGGGATGAGGTCCATGCCGAGAACACCAATTTCATCGGCCTCATAGACTCGACCGGTATTCATGAATTTTACTTTTTGACCCTTGAGGATTGTCCCATTTAAAATTCTGAAATAAGCGATGATTCCTCGAAATGAATTGAAAACGGAGTCGAAAACCATGGCTTGCAAAGGCTCATCAGGATCTCCTTGAGGGGGTGGTATTCTCGCGATAATCGCAGTTAGTATTTCTTCAACACCCATTCCTGTTTTCCCACTTGCAGGAATAACATCTTCAGGTTTGCAACCAATAAGATCTACAATTTGGTCAGTCACCTCTTCCGGATTAGCGCTAGGCAAATCCATTTTATTCAATATTGGGATAATTTCTAAATCGTGTTCTAGAGCGAGGTAAAGATTCGAAATTGTTTGGGCCTCGATTCCCTGAGAGGCGTCAACAATAAGCAATGCCCCTTCACAGGCGGCGATAGATCGTGAAACTTCGTATGAGAAATCCACATGACCAGGGGTGTCAATAAGATTCAAAATGTAATTCTGACCATCTTGCGCATACTTCATCTGGATGGCATGACTCTTAATTGTGATGCCTCTTTCTCTTTCGAGATCCATATTGTCTAAAGTCTGTTCTTGCAGATTACGAGCATCTACAGTACCAGTAATTTGCAATAAACGATCGGCCAAAGTGCTTTTCCCGTGGTCGATATGAGCGATGATGCAAAAATTGCGGATGTTTTTCATTGCTGCAAAAATACATTGAACTTATGTGTTCTTACCATCACGATTGAAAAAAGAAACAATGAATGACAGATTTTGCCTTCAAATCGTTGAATTCAAAATAAATTTGAAGCTTAGACAACTTTTAATCAAGTAAGAGAATCAATAGTTCGACACCATGACCGAGGAACAGATTGTACAGAGGTGCTTAGACCGAGACCCGGTTGCCCAAAAGGCTCTGTATGATGCTTATTCGGGATTGATGATGAGTGTTTGCAAGAGATACTCCAACAGTATCGAAGAGGCGGAAGATGTGTTGCAAGAAGGCTTTATCAAGGTCTTTGAAAAATTACACCAGTTCAAAGGAACAGGTAATATTGGCGGATGGATACGGACAATTATGGTGAATACAGCCTTGGTCCACATCCGAAAAAACAAAAGATGGAACCAGTCGGAGGATTTGGAGAGGCATGAGGAACTAAATGCTGAATCTTTTGGAGTTTTAGAATCACTTGCCGCCGATGAATTGTTGAAAATGATTGCAGAAATGCCAATAGGGTATAAAACAGTTTTTAACCTGTTCGCCATTGAGGGCTTTAGCCACAAAGAAATTGCTGAAATGCTTGAAATAACCGAGAGCACTTCAAAAACCCAGTTTCACAAGGCAAAAGCATATCTAAGAAACAAAATAGAAGAAAAAGAACGCATACAGTGAGTGTAAACGATCAAGACATACAAAACCTCTTTCAGGAAAAGCTAGCCGGACACGAGTCTGCGGTGAAGCCTGAGCTTTGGTCTGGAGTACAATCCGGATTGAATAGCGGTTTAGCAGCCTCCTCTGCGGGTGCAGCTGGTTTGTCTGTAGCGAAAATTATCTTTATTGCAGCAGCACTTGTTGGAGTCACTGTAATGTCTGTAGTGTTGTGGCCAGAAGAAAAAGAAATTATCATCCCAGAAAATACTGAGCTCAACCCTATTGAAACAGAAAAGCTTCAAGAATCGAATGAAGTTGTTGAAATTCAAGCTCTTTCTTCGGACACTCAATCGGAATTTACTGAAGAACCAATTGCAGAAAAGGAAAGCCAAAAGGAATCCACTCCTGAGAAGTCAACGACTGAAAATCCAGTTCAACTGAAATCTGCGCCATTAACCACGGTGCCTCTAGTTTCGTCAAGTAAAGTTGAAACGGCTCAAGTTGATGAGAATTCAGAACTCGAAGAAGTAGTTAGTGAAATAGTTACTGAAGAAGAGACATTTGTCAAAGCAAAGGTTTCAATTTATGCAGACCAAAACTCAGCGCTTGACATTCATTTTAGTGTTGTCGGAGATATCACTGAGTTGAGTTGGGATTTCGGAGATGGCACCTCAAGTACTTCTGCGCAAGGCACACACACTTATTCAGAGCAAGGAGAGTATGCTGTTGTTGCCAGTTGGCTAGATCATTCAGGCGAAAGAAAAGAGAAGGTTCTAGAAGCTAAAGTTTACGAATTACCAGCATTAGTATTGCCCAATGTCTTCACGCCAGGGACCAGTCCGGGGCTAAATGATTATTATGACATTGACGCCGCTTCAAGTAAAAATGTTGAAGGATATAGCATTAAAATCTACAGTCAAGACGGCGAAATCCTATTTGAATCCAACGAATCAACTCGGGTTTGGGACGGAAAAGACCGCTTCGGTAATCCTATGCCGCAGGGGTATTATCTTGCGATAGTTGAAGCGTGGAACGTGTTGAACAAACGAAGTATAAAAAGACAGAGCATTTACCTCAAACGAGATTAGTATATTTACCCGCCCTTAAACCAGGCAGACCAATAATTAAACTATTATCATGAAGCAATTCGCATTAATCATTGCAGGGATTTTCCTGATTGGCCTTCAAGGCTATGCTCAAGAAGTACAGCAGGTAGTACTCGGTAGTGAAGAGTACCAAAACCTTAAGGCACAACTTCAGTTAAACTCTGAGCTATATCAAGTTGTAAACCCTGAAAATTCTCAAGTTGCAGAACATACTACGGTTTATCCTGCTGGTCATGGCACCAATAACAGAGATATTAACTGTGGTTGCTGGGTAGAGCCGGATGCTACATACACTCTCTTGCAGAATATTACGGGAACATTTGATGATGGATTTTCAAGTCAACTTGCAATGCCATTTACCTTCGATATATATGATGACTCTTACAACAGCTTCTATATCAATATCAATGGTAACATCACCTTCGGAAATGGCGTAGCGACATTCAGCCCTGATGGATTTCCTTCAACGATTGCCGCGATGGTTGCTCCTTTTTGGGGTGATGTCGATTTAAGATGTCCTGATTGTGGAGAGATCTTCTACAAGATTACTGAAGATGCAGTATTCGTAAACTGGATTGATGTTGCTTACTACAACCAACATACAGACAAGAAAAACTCTTTCCAGTTGATTATTACAGACGGAACGAATGATTTTGTTGGAGCAGGAAAGAATACAAGCTTTTGTTATGAAGATATGCAATGGACTACTGGAGATGCTTCTGGTGGCTCAAATGGATTTGGCGGATCGGCTGCAACTGTTGGGTCGAATAAAGGTGATGGAACAAGCTTTGTTCAGTTCGGTAGATTCTCTTCTGCCGGCACAAATTATGACGGTCCTTTTGGAAATGAAGACGGTGTAAGCTGGTTAGACAACCAATCTTTCGTGTTTAATTCAGCCAGTGAAAGTGATAATATTCAGCCTATTGCAACGAACACTGGATTGTGCGACACATTGCAGGTTTGCATCAATGAAGGCGCTTTTGTGAGTGTTGAATTCATTGCTCCTGAACAAGGCCAGACAGTTACACTAACATTTGACGACGGTGGTTTAACGGGAATCTCTGATGTTGTAATTGAAGAAGGATCGACCTCGACACTTAGTTTTGTTTATACAGGACTGGAAGAAAATATTGGTGTATTCCCGATAACTGTTACTGCAACAGATAACGGTGTCCCTGTAGGAACAACTTCAATTACTACCTTTTTAGAAGTGATTAATGTGATTGCGCCACCACTTACTATAACAGGTGGGACTGCATTCTGTAACGGAAACTCTACGACTTTAACTGCAAGTGAAGGATTTGATTCTTACCAATGGAATCCTGATGGATGTAATACCCCATCTTGTGAATTCTTCGAGGAAGGAACAGTAACTGTAACGGCAACAATAGATGTTTGTACAGTAACCTCACCTCCTATTGAATTGGTTGAAGAGGTTTATTTCATTCCTGCTATTACTATAGCACAGAACCCTATTTGCTCAAACGACTCAACCCTTGTTAGCACGGTAGAAGAATATGCCGAGTATACATGGAACAACTACCAAGATTTCCCAGGGAGTTTATACGGTGCTCTTGATGAGCAGACTGTCTATGCTTCAGCAGGAACTTTCATATTAAATGTGGTAAGTGAGGAAGGTTGTCCTGGCCAAAGAATCTTTAATATCGAGGCGTCTGATGCTAATGTTCCGGAAGATAATTTCTCAGGACTGTATTGTGATACTGATAATGTGGTTGACTTCTGCTGTGGATCTACTACCTCATCTGGGGGTAACTTCAACATGTCATTCTTCACCGCAGGTGGAAATGCAGGTCCTTGGGCCACAGGAGCGAGTGTCGATGTTTACCTCAATGGTGAATTGGTTTTTGAAAACATTCCTACAGCTGAACAAGTTGCGAATAGTGGAGGTGTAATTGTAATTGCAGTTCCTGGAGTTGTCTATGGAGATTATGTAGAGCTTGTTTACGACAATCCTGCTAATAGCCAAACAACAACTGGGTTGGCAGTAACAAACTGTGTTCCTTTCCCTCAAATTCAGGTTCCATTAAATCCTGAAGGCGGAGTGATTTTCTCCAACTACACAAACTGTAATTACGTGGCGGCAGAAGGCGAGTGGACAGTAATTTCTGGTCCTGACGGCTCTTCATTCACTGAAACGGATGAATTTAACACCAGCTTTACTGCTGGAGATTTTGGCACTTACGAACTTAACTTCTTCTCTACTACTTGTGGAATTGACTACCAGTATGAACTTATTTTCGGATTAAGCCCAGAAGTAAGTGTTTTACAAGATCAGTTCATGATTTGCGAAGGAGATGTTGCTTCTCTTGAAGCAGTTGTTGTAGATCCTTTAGATGATGCTGATTTCTCTTGGAGCACTGACGAGACAACAGCTATGATTGATGTTTCTGAAACTGGAATTTATTGCGCTTCTGCAGTAAACCAATGCGCAACAGTTGAGGCTTGCGTTGATGTGCAAGTATTGAATGCGCCTGAAATTGATGTTGACCCAGATTACCTATTGTGTGATGGTGAGGTCGTGAGCATAGACCCTATCGCTAACGACGATGCGACAATGGTTTACGATTGGACAAGTACCGACGGATTTAGTTCAGATCAAGCCGAAGAATCAATTGGCGTCCCAAGTACATATACTATTGCCGTCACTAACTTCTGCGGTACAGATACTGAGAACTTTGATGTTGCAACTTTACCAAGTCCTACTGCGGATTTACCATCAACCATTGAAATTTGTGGTGACGAAGTTGTGAATCTTGATCCGGTAGATGCTGATGATGAAGATCCATCATTCACATATGTATGGACAAGCATTGGCGGGTTTAGTTCAATTGATCCTGAAGTAGATGTTACAAATAGTGATACTTATACAGTAACTGTTTCTAATGATTGTGGTAACGCAATTGCAGCCGCGGTTGTAGAGATTACTCCTATTCCGGTTGTAGATTTAGAATTAGCTTATAGCCTATGTGCTGGATCAGATCTTGTCATTGACCCTGTATCGTCAGATGATGAGTCCTTCGTTTATACCTGGACAAGTCTTGGAGGCTTCACAGGCAATGGTGAAGAAGAAACATTAAGTGATGAGTCAACTTATGTTGTATTGGTTGAGAATGAATGTGGATCAGACAACGGAACTTTCGATGTTATCGCTATTCCATTGCCAACTGCATTTCTTGGTTCAGAGGCAGTTCTGTGCGATGGTGAGCTCTTAACTCTTGATCCAGTAGCTGCTGAGAATGAGCATCCTTCATTTGTTTATGAGTGGAGTAGTAACGGAGGATTCAGTGCTAACAGCGCAGAAGTTAATGTGAGTGAAACGGACGTTTACCAAGTTGTGGTGATGAACGATTGTGGTGAAGCGACTTCAAGTACAAGCGTAGAGGCATTTGTCTCTCCAATCACTGATTTGAATCCATTAAATGTTATTTGTGCTGGTGATGAGGTTACTCTTTCACCGGTTCAGAATTTCAATTCTACATTCATTACTTCATGGACAGGTCCAAACGGATTTAATTCTAACAACCCATCGGTTACATTAGACCTTCCAGGAGACTATGTTTTCACTGTAGACAACACTTGTCTTGAGGAACCAATTGTATTGAATACTTCAGTGCAGTTCAACGTGGCTCCTGAGTTCAGTCTTAATTTTGAAACTACTTTCCTTTGTCCAAATGCAGGATCACTATTGATCGCTGATATTGAAGCGGGACAAAACATCAATTGGACTTGGTCAGTTGCTTGTGGATTGCTAGATAGTCCTGACATTATTGAAGGACAATTTGGATCAAGCTTAGAGATTCAGAGTGTTGATTTCTCTCCAGAATGCCTTGAGACAGGAGCACTATACATCTTGTCTGGAAGCAATGCTTGTGGAGCAGCATTAGACACTACGTTTGCATTTGCTGACCCGTGTCTATTGACAATTCCGAATATCTTTAGCCCTGACAATGATGCTGATGAAATCAATGAATACTTTGCAATTGATGGGCTAGCATTCTACATTCTTCGTGGTGGTGTCAACCTTCAAGTCTTTAACCGATTTGGATCAAAAGTATATGAGGATACTGACTATAAGAACGATTGGAAAGGAAGCGGCTTATCTGACGGAGTTTACTTCTACATCCTAACTCTTCCAGATGACGGCTCTACAGAATACAATGGTACTATAGAGATAGTACGTAAGTAATTATTATTTAGATTTACATTTCAAAGCCCGGTTTATCCGGGCTTTGTTACCCTTACCAAAACACGTATTATGAGACATTTATACCTACTAGGACTTGGTCTTTGTTTTTCAATGATTCTTCATGCCCAATCTCTTGAGCCAATCGAGAGAAATGCTCAATCGGCTCCGATGGAAAGGGAGAATATGGAGCAGTTCATGAAAGACGGTGTATTAAATGTGTCAGATTACGACGCTTACCTGAACAGCCTTCGCGTTCCTAACTCAGCGAAGCTTATGGGCGGCGGCGGCGGCGGAGTACCTTCTGCTTGCAATTGCTATCAAGAGCCGGATGCTTCGTACACCCTAATCAATCAAAATCTTTTTGTTGGAGGAGCTTTAGATGGAGCCGTTGGACCTTACCCTATCGGTTTTCCTTATTGCTTTTTCGGTGATACCAAAACGCAATTTTGGATTAATACCAAAGGAACAATAACCTTCAATGCAGCAAACACTACGTTTGTGCCGGTTGGATTTCCTATTAATCCAAGCTCAATGATTGCCGGATATTGGTCCGATATTGATATCCGAGGTATAGGAGATATTTACTTTAAAATCACCCCAACAGCAGTTTACGTGAACTTTGTGGATGTTGGATATTACAACAACCACACAGAAAAGACCAATACTTTCCAAATGATCATGACCAATGGAAATGATCCTGTAATTGGTGTTGGAAACAACCTCGCTTTCTGCTACAAAGACATGCAATGGGCTGCTGGCGATTGGAATGGCGGAAATGGCGGATTCGGTGGAACAGCTGCTTCTACTGTGGGTGCCAACCGCGGATCTGGCGGAGACTTTTTCCAAGTTGGAAGATTCTTGAACAATGGTAATGCTTACGATGGGCCTTTTGGAAATAACGACGGTATCAATTGGCTAGATGACAGGTCTTTTATTCTTGACGCTTGCTTTGCAGCTGAGAATATTCCACCTGTGCCTGGTACGACTAGCGCATGCGACACTGTCTATCTCTGCCAAGGGGAAACCATTGAAATTGACGCCCAGTTCTTTGCTCCTGAAGAGGATCAATCAGTGACTATTACTGTTGATGATTCTGGAATTGACGGATTCACATTAATTAGCTCAAGTGAGGGCGATTATGCTGAAATGGTTGGAACGATCACAGGAACTCCGGACAACGTAGGTCAAAATGTGCTGTTTGTAACAGGAACTGATGATGGAGTGCCTTCTCAGAGCACTACTATTACTTTTGTCGTAATTGTAACTGATGAAGAAATCCCAGAAATCGATATTAGTGGAATTCTGAATTTCTGCGGTGGTGGATCAACAATTTTAACAGCCACCGATGGATTTGATTCGTATTTATGGAGCACAGGTTGTACCACTCAATCGTGTGAGATTTTTGACGGCGGGCTTGTCACTGTTACAGGATATCTAGGAAATTGTTCCGCATCTGTTACTGTCACCGTTGTTGAGACAGATTACTTCATTCCTCAGCTGACTGCATTTACTAGCCCGATTTGCTCAAACGATTCTACTCAAGTCTGCATTCACCCGAGCATAGTTGATGATTTTGATTCGTTTTCGTGGGATGTATACCAAGATTATCCGGGGATTGTCTTCGGAGACACAACTCAATCTTGCATTTATGCCTCATCGGGAACTTTTATTGTTCAAGTAGAAACTCCTGCGGGTTGTTTGGGACAAAGAATCTTCACGATTGGCGCAACTGATGCGAATATTCCTGATGATACTTTTTCAGGGATTTATTGTGATGATTTAGAACCTGTTGATTTCTGTTGCGGATCATTAGCAGCCACAGGAGGAAACTTCAACATGTCATTCTTTACTGCAGGCGTTAACACTGGACCTTGGAGCACGGGAGCTAGTGTTGATGTCTACCTGAATGGAGAATTGGTTTTCGATAATATACCAACAGCGCAGCAAGTAGCGAATAGTGGAGGAGTAATTGTTATTTCGATTCCTGGAGTGAGTTATGGTGATTATATTGAGATTATCTATGATAATCCAGCGAATAGCGCGCTTACAACTGGATTGCGACTCACCAATTGTGTGCTTTTCCCACAAATTGCCGTTCCACTTGATCCAGAAGGGGGAGTTGTTTTCTCTTCATATACGAACTGTAACTTCACACCAGCTCCTGGAGTTTGGTCAATTGTGAGTGGACCTCCTGGAGCATCATTCAGTGTTACAAATCAATTCAACACCTCATTCACGCCAGGAGATTTAGGGACTTATGAGCTGGAGTATTTCTCTCAAACCTGCGGAATCACTTACAACTACGACCTAGAGTTCAACGTACTTCCTGTTGTTAACATAATGGATGAAAGTCTGACAATTTGTGATGAGACCGAAACTACCATTTCAGCAGAATTAATTGATCCTGTTGGAAATGCCGTTACGTCCTGGAACCCAGGAGACTCCCCCGATTTAGACTTGACTATCTCAGATTCTGGTATTTACACCATTACCGCAACGAACGGATGTGGAGCTGATAGTGACAGCCTTGAATTATTCTTAACCCCAATTCCAAGTATTTCATTCCAATCGGGTGCAATATGCGATGGAAGTCCATTCTTGTTGGACCCTATTGCAAATGATGATGATAGTTATATGTACGATTGGTCAGATGGACTTCCTAGTGATCCTGAAGTAGAAGTCTCTAGTCCTGGAGAATACACTGTTACAGTGAGTAACGAATGTGGCAGTGATACGGAGTCAGTGCAAGTCTCTGAAATCCCTGTACCTGCTGCAGAACTGGATGATCTTTTGGTTTGTGACCAAGGAACAACGACTCTTGATCCAATCGCTACTGATGACCCCTCGTTCAGTTACGAATGGACGGGAGTGAGCTCTATTGATCCTACAGTTGAGATTACTGAAACAGGAACATACTCGGTCACGGTTTCTAATGATTGCGGAACTTCTACAGCCTCTGCTTTTGTAGAGTTGAGCATTGCTCCAGAAGCATTCCTGCAAGATGTAACAGCTTGTGATGGCGCAAATATCATACTAGACCCGATTGCTTTCGACATCACTAATTTTGTTTACACTTGGAACAATGGACTTCCGTCTGACCCTTTTGTTACCATTACAGAAAGTGGATTGTATGAGGTAACCGTATCTAACAATTGTGGAAGCTCATCTGCAGAGGCCAATGTCATTGTTTCTGTTGCTCCTAGCCCTGAATTGAGCGATGTGTTCTTCTGTGAAGGAGATCCCGTAGTGCTCGATCCAATTGCTATAAATGATCCTACTTTCACTTACGATTGGAACAATGGTCTGCCGTCTACCGCTGAGGTTAATATCACCGAAGCTGGATCATACACCGTTGTTGTAACGAACGAATGCGGAAACGCTTCAGCAACAGCTGTCGTAACTACAGAGCTTATTCCTAATCCTCAGTTGAATGATGCGGTATATTGTGTCGGACAAGAAGCTGTTCTCGATCCAATCAGCGATGACCAGGATTATTACCAGTATTCTTGGTCTGAGGGACTGCCTTCAGATTCAGAGGTTACCATAAATGAGTCTGGAGAATATATTGTTGTTGTTAGCAGTGCTTGCGGTGAAAACACCAGCTCAGCAGTAATAGATTTTGTTGATGCCATAGCATTTGAACTTAACGACGAAACTTTATGCCTCGATTCTCAAGTTACCCTTTCTGTTCCTGCTGGAATCGGAGCTGTAGAATGGTCTGACGGCTCTACAAACAACACTTTAACTGTCAACTCCCCAGGAACATATTCTGTAACTGTTACAAGTAATTGTGGTCAGAGTTTCAGTGAGTCTGCTGAGGTTAACCTCGCAATTCCTCCTTCTGTAGTTATCGTGATTGATACTTTAAGAATCTGCGCGGGAATCGTTGAACAAATGAATCAAGTCTATTACGAAGGAACCTATACTTCAGTCGTTTGGACCATCGAAGACGAGCTATTCTCGAACAGCGAATATCCAAACGTAGTAAGTGAAGATATCCCTGGGGAATTAGTAAACATAGGGGTTCCAATGGTTGTGAATGTAATTGGTGAATGCGGAACCGCTACAGATGTAGTTTTCCTTGAACCAATTATTTGTGCACTTTGGGGATACAATGTGTTCTCACCAAACGACGATGGATTGAATGATGTATTCGTTGTTGGAGGCTCTTATTTCTTTGATAAAATTGAACTTAAAGTCTTTAACCGCTGGGGCAATTTAGTTTATGATGACTCAGACTACAAAAATGACTGGGAAGCCAACGGACTAGAAGAAGGGACTTATTTCTATACAGTCAACACTCCTGAAGAAGTTACATTGAGCGGATCATTCACTTTGGTTCGATAAATAAAATTCTATTTACAGATTAAAAAGACCTGCATTCCTGCGAGGGCACTGAAAAAGTCCATTAAGACATAAATGTTAGTAAAAGGGAGTGGAGGCGAGAGCAATTCCACTCCCTTTTTTTATATCTTAAATGGAGTTAATCTGTTGATGGATATGTTATTACGACAA
>Ga0222689_1000277_pt1 | contig 17586 bp, 18 predicted proteins | sample AntAcemetage1231_FD_179838 | JGI IMG/M metagenome (GOLD analysis project Ga0222689, IMG submission 179838) | Saline water microbial communities from Ace Lake, Antarctica - #1231 | ecosystem: Environmental > Aquatic > Non-marine Saline and Alkaline > Saline | place: Antarctica: Ace Lake...
ATACTTAGTAGTTTTACTATTGTAACATTACATCAGTAAAAGTATGCACAATTGTCAAGGATTCCTTTCCGATTGTAAAAATATACTACACATATATACAATTTAGACTGATTCTAAATAATGACAAAAGCAAAAAACGACAAATTGTTAAAAAAGCACTTCGGAAATAAGGGTTCTGTGATGGGCAGAGAGCTGAAAATGTCAGACTCAAAAGTTTCACAAGTTTTAAAGGGAACTCAAAAGTTCACTGTAGAGGCAGTTGGCCTTCTTTTAAACAAATATCATATAGACCCATTATGGTTATATGAAGGAGATGATGATGAGGAAATTAAGTACATAAAAACAACACCAGATCAAGAAGTGTTAAATAAGTATATAGTGGCAATGGAGAAAAACAGCATCCTAATGGAAGAGGTTTCTGAGTATAAGACACAGCAAATAGCAAGTCTTAAAAATTCTTCTAATGTGGATGAACATAAGCAATAACTAGTCAGCCCAGTAAAGAAATAACTTTTGGGTTATGATTTGGATTGAGTGCCAGAAATGTAGTAGTGTTTATTACGCCTACTTTCATATGCTGTCCAACATCTAATCACAAACTTGTTATTTGGTCATAATTCATACTTAGCTGGTCTAGTCCTATTAAACTCACAGAGAAAATGACAGAAAGAAAAAAACAGTTACGGAGCCTTCGACATTGGCCGGCAATGCTACATATATAATGTAGAAGGAAATATCACCAGCTCATTCGAGTGCCCAGACTAATGACAACTTCATGACAATGACAAGCAAAAAAGAGAGGTATGACAAGTTAAACATAGGCCAATACGCCTCAATGAGCGATTATGCACCAACCAGTCAAGGGTTCGAATCCCTCTTCCTCTACGTAAGTAAGTGCCTGCTAACTAGCACTTTAGCCCGAAATGAGATTGTCACAAACAAAAACGTGACAATCTCATGACAGGGTTTCAAGCTAAAAAGCACCTTCTAGCAGATAAAATTAACGTCATTTTAGTGTCAACGCCTTATCCGTATGAGCTACCAACATTAAGACGAAACAAGGCGGCAGACACTTCCAGCCCTTGGTATGTTGAGTACAAGGTTTGGTCGGAGACTTCTGAAAAACTTAAAAGGAAACGAGTAGTCCTAAACCAGGCCACTAAAAAAGCCAGACTATTAGAATCAGAAATCATAATTGATGAAATCTTAGAACTCCTAAAGTCCGGGGCCATTGTGGATCCCCTGCCAAAAAAGGTTTCAGCTATTCAAGTGAACGACCAAACCAGCCTAAAACAGGCCATCACCAATTATCTAGCACTCAAAAAAGATAATACCGCAGACATTACCTGGAGGCAATACAGGACGCACCTTCAAAGAAAACTCTGGAAATATGCTGAGCAGCAAGGATTCCTAGACACACCATTAGAGAAGATCACAATCGCCAAAGCAAACCTCTTTATGGACAGCCTCACAGACTTAGGGAATAGGACCAAGAATAACGTGCGTGACAATTGCGGCCTACTGTTCTCATTCTACATGAAAAGGTCAGACACATTAAAGACAAATCCATTCCTAGAAGTCCAAACCCTCACCACGGAGTCAAAAAAATACAAGGCCTACCTACAGCTGGAAGCAGACGCCGTGATTAAAGAACTCGAAAGGGTAGGAGATGACCAGTTAGACTTTTTTATAAAAACCATTTATTATACAGCCACCAGACCAAACTCTGAGACCCGCTTCCTTCAAGTAAAGCACATTACAGACGAAACCTTATTTGTGCCCTCTAACCTCGCCAAAAACAGCAAAGGTCAGCACATACAACTAGTTGAGCCGTTGGCTCAGGTTATCAAAGAACGAGGCATTAGGAATTATCCACCGGACTATTACATCTTTGGAATAGATGGAATACCGGCAGCCAAGCCAGTAGGCATTAAATTCTTTTATCGGAAGTATGTTAAAATATTGAAGAGGATTAGCCTCTCAGACCACGACCTTTATGGCTGGAAACACACTGGAGTCATTCGACTTTGGAAAGAATATCAAGATATTGAACTTATCAGAAGGCATTGTCGTCATGGAAATGTCATCATGACCACTACTTATTTGAGAGACTTAGGGCTATTTACAGACTATTCCAAGTTGAAGAAATTCCCGCCTATATCCTCCATAAATCAATAATCGGCAGAGCCCCTTCTTTTTGCAGCGTAATCCGCTGATTCCCTATTATGTAATTACTGCCTTGTACATGCACACTTACTAGTTCACCAGCCTTCTGGTGCATATTAATCCTAGATAGGTCATAGGCGTTTAAGTTAGCAGGCAAAGTCACCTTATAAGTCCTACGCCTAAAGGCCTCGTAGCTTTCCCAGTAGGTTTCTAATAGCCCTCCAACACCTTCCCATTTCAGAACCACACCAGCAGGGCTCGTAGAGCTGGCCACCGGCACGTCAGCACTCACGCCATGCCAAAAAAGCAATCTAGGACTAAAGCTATTGGTTTTCTGTTTATTGGTAACAGAAATACCTACTTGCTCGGTTTTTGGAACAGAGCCTTCCATCATTAGCGTAGAGAAAACAGAATTTACAGAAAATAAACCTTCCTGGTCATGAATCTGGCTAGAAGTATAGCCAGCCATGGCCGTAGGGATCTCCTTCATTAATGCATCATTCTTATCCAAGCCCCAGTCTAAGTCTAGCCTATTGTTAAGTTCTGGAGCCTTATTGTTAATAACTGGAAACTTTTTAGACCAGTCCACGGTCACTTCACGATTAAAATACGTGTCAGCAAAATCAATCTTCACCTCCTTATTCCAAACATTCACCCAAATAGCCAAATTGAATAATTTCCTCAGCTCCTTCAGAAGTTCAGGAATTGTTAAGTCTGGCAGATGATTCTTGTAATAGATATCAGTAGCACCATCAAGACTGAAAGTATTGTAGATAATTAACCGCTCCATACTGGCATCGTCAAAGAAATCACCACTAAAACTCACGCCAGTCAGCTCTGTAATTTTCTCAAACACCCACCTCATAAAAAACATTGGAGTCTTGGGACCAGCCAAATAAGCACCGGCATTAAAGTCATTAACATAGCCGCTATATCCAGCAGCATCATTGCCATAAAAAGCAGCATTGTCAATCTTCGGCAAACAAAACTTGGCAGTAGCCACGTCAGGGTCGGCCACAAAAGGATCAGGAATAACCTCGCTTCCCATCTCCATTTCATTCAGTTTGGTCTCTTGAAAATCACCAAATAATTCACCAAGATTCTGTGTATAGAATACCTGAAAACCATTAGCATCCACGTTTTTTAGTTGGATATAGCCACGCTCTAGCATTCGTCCATTGATGCGTTTCTCGCATAAATAGTCTCTAAACTTGTAACCAACAGCATTATTAGCATAGTGCCCAAAAATGTTATTATTGATTGCTGAGTGAGGAAGCGTGAAATCTAAAACCTTACTACCTCTAACAGAATCAAAATCCAATAGCGGATTATAACGCTCCAGCGTAGTAGCCTCCGTAGGCGAAATGGTAGCTTCCATTCCGTCAATAATTATTTGGTGCATATCTATATCTAGTTTAAATCCAACATCTATAAATCACTCTTTCTTTCAGCCTCAAACTGAGCATACAAAGCACCATTTAAATCATGCAATGAAATTCCAGACGGTTTATTGGCTATTGACTTTAGAATTTCATTGGAGAGAGAAATCAATTGCAAAACTTCTCCCATAGCATTATTAGAGTTGTCAAAGTCTTTAATACGACTTGGATTAGCAGCTGCCAATCCTCCATCCTTATAATAACCAGACTTAGTGGCTCCTGACCCATCCCGACCGGTCATTGAGCCTGTCGAAATGCCAGTTAAATAATTTAAATGGCCACCATCTTTATAGATTTTAGCACCATTTTTGTGCATGGAGCTGTGGAGTAGTGCATCTATCAGCCGCCTATTATTCGCATAAGTCACTCGGCTCAGTATCGGCTCACCACCTTCTATCTCACCTAAACGAGTCCCACGTTTATTATCCCAAAGACTTATCCCACCTTCGTTATGACTAGGCCCATAAGGAATCATACCACCATCCGCCATTCTAGGGCCACCTTCCCTAGTAGAAGGAGTAGTGATCTCCCTATCCCTATCCCTAGGGCCTGTAACAACAGGGATACCCAAATTTATACCTGATATCTGAGACAAGGTTGCATAAATCTCATTCAACTTTTCAGCTGTAATTACTCCTTGCGTATAAGCCGCAAAAGCAGCATCCCTAATAGCTTCATATCCAACAATCATCAGATCCTTTAGACGATCAAAACTCGCAGCCAAAGCATTATCCTTCTCTACACCCAGTCTGGTTACTTCGTCTGTATGCCGTTTGTTTTCAGCTTCTATGTCTGCATTTTTTGTCTTCTCCAGGTCTATCTGCCTAACCTGATTGTTTAATGCCAGATCCGCAATTCTTTCATCTGCTTCTTTCCGAAGCCTTTCCGTTTCGCTGTACTCTTTCCGTTTCTGACCTTCAGAGTTAACTATAAAATCTAGCTCAGTATTATACCAGTTTTCAAGCGTCGATAGTGCTTTTGCCCTAGCTTCTATCGATGCATTAATTGCATCTACTTGGCTCTGGTCCATTCCCTCCGTTATTTGCACATCTGCCAAAGCGAAGGTTTTCATGATACTACTCCGCTTTCCTGCATATTCTGCCGTTACGGATAGTTTACTATCTTCATTGGTAATTAATGCAAGTAGCTGCTGACTCAGATTCTCCTTAACCGCCAAAGTCTCTGCATCAAAAGCTTGATTATTCAGCAGCATGTCTTTATCAAACAAGGCCTGAATGTTGGAAATAGCTTGATTGAAGAAATTATTCTCAGCAGCCAGTTTAGTTTCATAGTTGGCTAAAACTAATTCAGCATACTTAGTTTCTTCCTCTATTAGCTGTACGTAAGGACGAGTAGCTACTCCCTCACGCGTTAGCCCATCGGACTTATCCCACATCTCAGTAATCCTGGCAAGCTGATTTTCAATCTCGGTGGCAAAGTCTATATCAGGAAAAGCCAATTTACCATACAACTCATCAAACATGCTCTTTGTGTCTGTCAGTAAATCCAGCCCGACAAGTTCTTTATCAAGTCTTCCTGCGTAATCTCTTGACATACTCATAAAATCTGCTCCAAAGGCCTCAAAATGTGCTTTCTGTTTAGCACTAACTACCTCCATGATCCCCACAGCAAAACTCAATATTGCCGCTACGTAATCACCCTTAGATAGATTTTTGATGACAGTAGTAATGCCATCTGTCACAGCCTTTCCTGTCTTATCCATTTCAGCAGTCGCGACTTCAGAAAACTTTCCAAGTAAAGTAAAAGCAGCATCCATAGCCTCCTTACGGGATTCCGCCTCTTTTGCTAACGTGACCCTAGTGGCCTCCAGTTTATCCCCTTCCAGATTGTTAAGCCCCTTATTAAGCACCTTTTTTGCGGCTATTTGCCTATTATTCGCCTCGGTAATAATGTCAGATCTTTGAGCCTCGGTTAATTCCGTAGCGGCTAGTTGGTCTACTTTCCATTTCTCAATCTCCTCTAGCTCTTTATCATAAATCAACTCTAATAATTGCTCACGCAATGCCCACCGCCTCTCATTGTTTTTATTTTCAGCATCAATCAACTCTTCCAGCTCCTCTTTTTTATGCTCAAAAGTCCAGTCTGTTACTTTTTTATTCCATTCCTTAATTAATTTAGTCTGTGTTTCCCGGTCTTTCTTTTTCCTATCCTCCTCGTCAGCATCCAGCTCTTCTATATCCTCTATAAGTTTTTCACGAAGAGCCTTGAGAAGTTCCGTTTTCACGCTTTCAGCGGCCACACTATTCTCAATAGCCTCTTCCTCCGCCTCAAACTTCCTAAGCAGCCTCACCTCATTCCGTTCTAGATCATCTTCAATATTCTCCTCCCATATATCATCCAGCTTGGCTATTAAAGCCTCATTGGCTTTTACTTCAGCTGCAGATCTATCTTCTGTAGTTTCCTTTTCTACATCAGCTCTTTTAGTTAGTTCAGCCGCAGTCGATATCGTTACTTCTTTATTCCCTTCCACTTCCTCTTTAGTCTGAAACTTCAATTTACTTAGAAGCTCCTCACTACTTTTAGCCAGGGCAGCATTCCCCTTTAAGAATCCCTGCACCTGCTTATCTTTCGCTATTATAAGGTTTTGAATGTTTTCAGCCTCACTTTTATAAGTATGTGCTATGCCAGCGGTACCAGTAACCATCGTGACTCGTCTAGTACTGGCGTCCAGAAGTTCTTTTTCTAACTTTATTTTTTCCTTAATAGCATTGGTGGCAGCGGCATTATTTTGACTAAGCCTTACTTCGTTTTCAAGCAACTTTGCTCTCACCACAAAATCAGCATTGGTGGACCTTATAACTCCAGACAGTTTTTTTTCAGCCGTTTTCAAATCGGTTATCCCTTTCAAGTTATCAGGATAAAGCTTTATTAACTCATCTAAAGCCGTTTTCCTGTCTTCCAGCGGGTTATTCCCATTTAGCACTGTTTTAGCTAAATTGTTAAATTCCTCTTGCTGCATCTTCAGAGGAGCTTGGCTCTCAGCTATTTTATTGTTAAGGTCGTCCATCTCCCGAGTAGACTCCGCCACCGCCAGCTTGTATCCCTGATAAGCCGTCACCGCTAGTGTTAATATCGTAATTATTAATCCTATCGGATTTGCTTTAAGGGCAGCATTAAATCCCTTTGCTGCTGTAGTAGCCACTAGGGTAGCCTCGGTTTCCACCACAGTAGCGGTAGTTAGAGCTCTTTTCGCTAGTAGTGCTTGTCCATAAAGCAGCTGCTGCAGTTTCATTACGCCATTTTTCAGGGCAGCAGCAGCAGCACTAGCACGAATAGCCACCTGATACGCAATTAGAGACGTAACAGCAATTCCCACTATTTTACTCAGCCTATCTATATGATAGAGCATTATCTTGAATATCTCAATACTGCCCTCAAAAAGGTCTATCACACTATGAAAAACTGGCTTGAATTTATTGCCAAGCTCCACTCTGAAAAAGTCCCAAGCATCGCCCAAATTACTAACTCGGCCTTCTAGTGTTTTAGAGACTTCAGACGTCATGCCCGCTACACCATTATAAGCTCCCATCGCCACGATGGCATTATAAATAGCCTTTTCATTATTTTTTACATGCTGCGTTTGTCCTTTAAAAGCTAAAGAGATATCATCTCCATTCTTTCGCATTCTTATACCAAACTCCTTCAGACGTTCCCCTTCGCCCATTTGTGCATCTAGTACCGCCTCTGTTAATTGGTCAAAATCTTTGCCCTGGCTGGCTGCTAAGTCCGCCAATTTCTTAATTTCTTCCATCGTTGGCTTCACACCCCTATTCACGTATTTGATGAAACTATCCGTCATTTCATCTACGCTTATAGGTGTAGTAGCTGCCACCTCCTTTATCATCCGCATAGCAGCAGCAGCCTCAGATTGGCTACCTAGCGTATTTTTAAGAATAACATCATATTTCTCAAACTTACCGGTCAGGTCAAACACTTGCTTCCCAAAATCAATAATCTGCTTCCCAAACTGTATTATGGCCTGCACCGCAAATGCCCCTATAATCCATTTTTTAACACTTCCCCAAGCAGATTCGGTGGACTTAGCATCTTTCCCTAATCCACGCACCTCAGCACGAGTCTCAGAAATTTTCTTATTCACAGGCTGGATTTCCTTCATCTTAGCCAGCCATTCGGCAGAACCTATCTTCAGTTTATTGAGTTCAGAATTAAGTTGGCGTTTATTGGCCACCAGCTCATTATAACTAGCATTATTAATGTCAATTTGAACAGCCAGCTTCTTATGCTCCTTGGTAATATCCCTAACCAGCAGCTTCCCCTCTTTCCATACCTCAGTCCCTTTCTTATTGTCAGCCTCCATGAGCGTTAGCTCAGACCTCACATCTTTCAGGCCACCTTTTAGAGAGTCAAGACTCCTTTCAGCCTCATCACCCAGTATCTTAACCCGGAGCTGGGCAATATCTTCCATTGTAGATGCCATAGAATATCAGTTTAATTCTAACACAATTACAGCAGCCATTCAATCACAAGACAGGGCAAAACTCCAAACACAAAAAAATACCGACTCGCAGGGCAAATCGGTATTAAAAATCACACATCCACGAAAAAATATCTTAAAAAGACCAGGTAGGGGATATTAACTGCTGATCCCCCGTGATTCCTAGCTCCATATCTTTCAGTAATTATTTAAGGTATCCTAAACATTAATAGGCTTCATATCCCTCAGACAAAGCTTTAGTGAAACTAACGTAAAGCAAATTTTTTCCATAACAGACCCCTCCAAGCAGTCAAGCCCACTTGTAATCGTATCATGAACATACTCTACATCTTTAGACATCTCCTCGAAATCTATCATGCCATGTCTCTCTTTCATTGTATTTAGTAGGGGAGCGGCATTATAAAAAGTAGTCTTTCCGTCTTGTTCTACTTCCCATAGCACAGGCTTTTTGAAATGCTCTTGATTTTTCATAGTTTTGAATTCTTGATAATTAATAATTTATTTTATTGATTTGGAGGCCTCTGGTGATGCAGAGGCCTTTTTTATTTACACCGTTTCAGTCAATGAGTCTGTAGCTGCCTTTGATTTTAGTTCACTCATGCCATCAAAAAGAGTCTCCACGCTATCAAAGAATTGATTTTTTATAGAATGCTCCCAGCTCTTCACCTCTTTTTGCAGTTTAAGCATTTCTATATAATCCTCATTGGCAGTAAAACGAGACACTAGTATTTTTAGTCGGTCTTTTTTTGCCTTAAGTTCATACATGTCCATCATCTTAGCCACATAAATTCCCGTTTTCCTAATTTGAGGTAATACCTCTTTAGTAATCCATCTTTTGAAATTCCTTGCCTCAGGTTTTGTACTTGTAAATATTAAATTATACATCCCAGATTCGTTAACTAAAATCACTTCTCGAACCTGACCTGCTCCGCTTATTTTGCGGAGCAGCCTATCATCTTCATCGAGTTTTTTAGTAGCACTTGTGGTGTCTTTTAGTCCTAAAACACTACATAAATCATTAGCCACAAACCACGGCTCCCCTTCCTGAAATATTTGCCCTATCTCCTGCTCAGTCTCAGGATAATTTAAAATTTGTAATGCATTCATTATGTCATTTTTGTTTATTGTTGTCATAAATGTAAACTAATATAAAGGCATGATCCTAATAATTATTAAATTATTTATTTACTTTTGTGACATAGATAAATACTTATGAGTACAAAGATATATTTAGAGACGCCTGATGAACTTCATGCTAAAGTGAAGAGATTACAATTTGATTACCTTGAAAAGGGAATTAAGAAAAACTTGAAGGATATTTATTATGAGGTAATTCAAAAAGGTTTTGAAGCTATTGAACAAAAAAAAGCCACTCAGAAATAATTTATTTTATTGATTGAGAAGCCCAGCCCTCACTGGGCTTTTTTTATGCCTCAGTTTCTGAATCATCATCTCCAAAAATATTAAACTGCCCATTGGAGGCTTTGTAAGATTCATAAGTTACTCCACGGGCTCCTTTTAGATTCTTTTCTATGGCCTGTAGCTTGTCCTTTGCCGTTCTAAAATGCAAACTAGCATCTTCACGCATCTTTAAAATTGTCTCTATCTTATTTTGCTTGGTTTCTACATAATCTGCATACCCAGCGAAGTAGTCATAAAGCACATCATAACACAGTATCTGATATTTCAGTACGGCCTCCCTGGCACTTTCTTTCACATTCCGGCTATCTATCCTAAACAGCCAGCCCAGAGAATATTTTAATGGAAGACAGAACATTTCATAGCTCTTTCCATCCTTTCCAGTTGAGACCCCTAGGGTACCAACTGAACTTAGAATTGGATCCTCTTTTATTTTCTCGATTTGCTTATTTGCCGCTACTCCCAAAGCCTCACATATCGGCTTCACAGGTACTAGCTTTTCGCCATTAACAGAGATTTGAATCTCCGTTCCATTTACTTTTCCAATTGTCTGAATAATCGCTTCCATACTTATTAGGTTATATTAAGATATATTTTCTAATACAAACTAATGCAGAATATGTTGGTATTGCAAATATTTTTTAATGTAATTTATAATAACTTATATTTGCAACATGAAGAAAATACAAATTTCTGTCTCTGATGACGCTCATATACTTCTACTGTCAGAGCAGTTCGAACGAAAAAAGAGTAAAAAGAAGAGAACAACTCTTGTCCAAATTGCTGGAGACCTTTTGGAAGAAAAATTATTTGAGGACACTATAAACAAAAAAGCCACTCAGAAATAATTTATTTTATTGATTGAGAAGCCCAGTTTGCATCTGGGCTTTTTTTATGCCTCAGTTTCCCTTACTTCTACATCTTCAAATGCCACAATATCATTGTCTAGATCGTCTTTTAATAAATAATGCTCCAGAGTTTCAAAGGAAGCCTCCCTTCCATACGCCACATCCTTTCCATCCAATTCTAAAAGCTTTACTGCATTTTCCTCGCTTATATCTTTTGGCACTTTAAGAGTGACAGTGTGATAATTTACACTTTTCGCTACTATACTAATTTTTTTCATTTGTGTTTGGTTTAAATAATTCAACTTGATTCACCTGTTGCATCTTAATTGCTTTATCTAGTCTCTTTTGTTCAATAATTAACAATTGCTGAGCCTTATACTCCTCTGTTTCATGTAACTTATTTGTTGCCACAGATACAGCGTCCATATTTATAAAACTCTTTTGTGCTAACTCTGGTAATTGTCCAAATAGCAGTTCATCAATTGTTATATAAATCCAAACTTCGAATTCTGGATTTAACCAGGCGGCAAATTTTAAAGCTAAAACTCTATGAAACCATAATCCCGATCTTCCTTTATTTTCAAATATTTCGTCGCTATCACTTAGGCCTAATCTCCCCCTAAAGTGGGGGAGATTAGACGCAGCAATGAAAGCTTTTGTACTCTTTAAATTCAACCCTATTGAAAAAAATATCTAAAATCAAATAAGATCCCTCTCCTCGAGGAGAGGGCTGGGGTGAGGAGCATTAAACACCCTCCATCTCCTCTTTCATAAAGATTGGAATATGCTTACCCAGATTGGTCATTAATCTACGTCTCAGCACATTCATAAAAGCAGATTTGGTCTTATTATACCGCCTCCGTTTAGAATCATGTTTTACTATCGGCACATGCTTTCTGTGAGCCAGAAGTGTGTTCAAAAAACGAGTTTTGGCATTTTTCACAGTTAGCACAGATCTGCCCTCATAGCCATTAATCCATCCCAGTTTATTCAGGTCTATCCGATCCACAAATTTCTTCATGGCATCAATATTCGGCACATGGTTATAGGTGAGCTGCTTCATATCTTTGAAACGCCACCATTTCTTAAAAAAGAATTGAGCAGTCATCCCTAGACCCGCAGATTCCTTAATCACAATAGCATTCACAGAGTCGTAAAGGGAATCAGTAGCTCTAAGGTCAGACTTATCTATAGCACCTTTAAAATATTTCACACCATCTCTGGTAAGGGTCTTAACCATCTGAGCCACATCATCATAAATCTCCTCGTCAGTCATTTCTATAAATTAAAATTCCTTATAAAATCAATTTATGACGATAACCCTTGCGGTTATCTGGCAGTCTAAATTGATATGCTTATTTGGCTACTTTCTTACGCTAAGTAAAGTAGTGCCCGTCTGGCAGGACAGCGAAGAACAAACCTATTTCACAATCCTAAATTCAAAATGCTAAATACTAAACATAAAATAAATTCAAATCAGGCACAGCCACCTTAGCCTGCCCATCCCATTTCCAGCTCAGCGTATTCCACATAAAGCCACTTTCATTATAAACACGCACTTTCAGCTTTAAAAATTCGCCAGCCACCATCGTCACTGCAGTAGCATTTTTGTCCAGACTGGTACCGGCATTATAAGCCCACTTATCTAGTATGAGTACATCTCCCAGCCATATTCTAACGCCATCATCCACGTTGGCTATCAGCGTAACATCACCAGAAACGGCCGCTTTTAAATAACCTTCAAATTCTACAACAGCCTTATCATTGTTCACGCCAGCTGTGTCAGCATCAGGAAATGTGTCGTCAAAACCATTGACATTTCCATTCGTTTCCACACTCTCATGAGTAGCCGCGGTAGTAAAATCAAAAGCAGGACCATAGCCCGCAGCGTTACTTATGAAATTCCAAAACTTTGCCCTTAGCCCATTAGTATTAGGCAAAATACACGCACCATTGGCATTGGCATAAGCCTGTGTATTCAGAGCATTCCAAGCCGCCAAAGCCTTAGCATCGGCATCAGCCTGGCTCAGTTCACTACCCCATTTTTCAGCGGCTATGGTTATCGTCACAGCACCGCCAATCTCGGGATCATCACATGTAGTATTCCTATAATCAGAAACTCGAGCATATTCCGCAGATTTATAAGGCGTAGTAGCCACCGCACAAGAGTCAGATTCGGCAGGAGCTAGATAGCCATCCTCGTTCACCGTATTGGGTTTCACTTCACGCGGTTGCACAGCCGTGCCGTCATCTAAGTACACCTTTTGCAGCATTATAGCACCAGATAAGCCATAGCGTTTTCCATTAGCATCTAGCAGGCAAGCCGTAGACAGAGGCGTCCAAGTAGTAGGCCTCGCTTCAGAAGCAGCTTTCACGGGCAAATCACTAAAATTAGATTCCTTATTGGAGTACTCAAAAACAAAAGACCGGCTAGAAATTTCCTCAGCATCATCAGCAATAGGATAGCCATCCGTTTGATTAAAAATAGGAATGTGAGCCCGGTCAGTCACCAAATAATACGCTCTCGCAAAAATGAAATCAGTCAAATAAAAAGCCAAAGCCTTATTGATCCAGTGCATCGCTACGCTCAGGCTTCGCATAGCAGACTTAGATATAATCTTCCGCTCAGCAGCCTGAACCAGATAATCATACCCCACAAAATGCTCACCCATTAAAGTATCAACGCTTACGTTAGTGGCCGACTGGCCATGAAGTGTTAATAAATCAAAAACCCCGAATGCATTTTCAAAAAGAACATACTTCGTGTTTCGCCTATAGCCAGCCTCAGCCTTAAAATACCTAACCTCACTAATCCGCTCAAAAGCACCGCCATCTATCTTTCCTACCAAATAAACAGTAAACTTAGCCACATCCATATTAGAGATAGCCACTGGGCAGCTCACAGGGAAACCGTAAACACCCATCGGCTCTATGCCCTGAGTATTTAGCGTTTCAAAACTGGCCTCAGCACCATCATTATAAGTCACCACCGTTTTTAAAGCCACTTCGGCTAAATCAAAATCGTACTGATGAAGCCAGTAAAGCCGCTCAGGTTGGCCATCCTGATAATAACCACCGTCAGGCTTATTGGTCAAAAACCTACGATTGGTCCCAATATAATCCTTCACAAAATCAGAATGATATTCAGCATAATCATGCTCAGAAATCCCAGACCTCAAAGCCCATCTACTAGTAAGAGTCACCGTCGCCACATTCACAGCAGCATCTTCCACCCTGTACACACAATAATATGGCGTTGTCATTCCATTAATTGTCGTGATTGCGTCTAATCCAAACTTCGGGTCCATGGCTCCAGCACTAGCATTAAGCTGCTCCTCCAAAAAGCCAGAGATCAGATCTTGAATCTCAAAAAACGCACCATGGTAAATAGCTACACCGCCATTACTTTCCACAGGCCGCTCCCGAGCCTCCAAAGTCTCAAAGAGTTCAAAACTGGAACTACCAGGAGCTTCTGGAAGATACACATCCAAAAAATAAGCAAGCTTAGTACGCACATACTCACCAGCCAAATCATAAGCAGGCACATTCACCACTATCTTATTACGAGCCAAATCCATCGCAATAGCACTACCGTCGAGCAAATCCTCTATAACCATAACTTAAAATAAATAGCTGTTAGCATTAAACACCATCTCCAAACTTAACCGCCAGCCATAATGGCTTTCAGCCCAGTCTCTTGATATTTCATTCTTCTCCATTTCATCTTCCAGATTAAGAATACCCTTGCCTTTATTATCAGCAATTAGCTTTTTCTGAAACTCACCCATGAGCGTAAACATTGCAGCAGACGCAGCCCTTTGTTTTGCCAAATCATCTAAAGGAGCCGTAGCAATAAAATTTATATCCACATGGAAAATGTCAAAATAACTGCCGCCGCCATTACTATTAAACTTAATAACAGGAGACTCTAGCCAGATATAAGGGTATGCAAAATCTGGACAGCCAGTCGCTTGATCTACACCATCCAAAGGGGTTCCGCCGTACATAAAGAACTTTATATCGGCATGGCCATTAGCCCAATCCTCAAAATAACCTATAAAGCTTGCATAGTCTCCAGCAATCAATTCCATTATATATCAATTATAAATTTTCAATTATAAATTCTTTCGGTCACTGAGCTTGCCGAAGTGCAGATGCAACAGCCATAACTCTTTGATGCTTCAGATACATCCAGAGCGTATGAGCATTTGTTCCGCACACTCTTTCAAAATCACCATGCACGCCATCTTTAGCAATATCCTCCAAAACCGCAATCCAGCCTTCCCCACCTTCAAAAAGACCGGGGCTATCGTCATCATCATTAGAAAATACTTGCTTATAAGCCTGCATAAAATCGGCATTCATACTCTCCCAGTATTGGAGCACAGCATAAGCCTCGCCTAAGTCCATCTCATCAAAACTCTCAGCGGCCTCCTCACAAATCTCACTATCAAAATCATCCCGAATAACTTTTTTACCATTCTTGGTAAATAAGTCGGTCACTGAGGCTCTCGAAGTGCTCGAAGTGCTCGTACGGCAAATAGTAGCCAGTAACAAGTTCAAATATTTAGTCTGACTCACAGATACAGCACCGTTGTCAGTGCTTGGGGTTGGTCGCTCAGGCTCTCGAATCGTTGCCAGCTTCAAATAATAAATATTGGCCATCGCCAGTTCTAGGCCACTGGTATCAGCAAAATTCTCTGCTGGTAGATAGTACTTTTTACGATTCACTGTAACAAACAAAAATGGCTTAGAACGCACCTTAGCGTTAATAAGCCATAACATTTTTTCTAAGAAATTAAGGATCACAATATTATTATCAGAAAAACTAACCTTCAAAGCCCTAAGCACAGCTTTAAAGATTTGGATCACTTTGTCGTAATCATGCCCATAATATTTTAATTGCATAAGAAGCGGCAGCACAGCCCCAATCTCCGCTTTGCTCAGATCACTAAAAGATTCAGGAACAGTCTTTCGTTTTCTCATTACTTTTTAGATTTGTAAATGACTTATGACCCTAACAACCCAAGATTCAGCAAACGAGGCCAACAAATGAGCCAGTGGTATTTCACAATTATTTTGGCACTAGCCATCCTCTCCCTAATTATCACATTCCTCTTCAACTAGCATCATTCAAGACTCCGAATCCCATCAAAAACAGGAAATCCCCACCCAACACCAATCGTATAAGTAGAATCCGTTAACCTCAATTTATCAGAAAACAGCGGCTTCCTAAACACCAGCCTCACCAGATCCACCCTCACGCCAGATTCTAGCTTATTAATATAAATACTATCCTCGGTCGCTGAGCCTCTCGAATCGTCCACCACCGTCCTAAGTGTACGTTGAAGCCCAACTATCTGCCTATCAAAACTAATACGATCCACCTTAGCCGTACCACTCACTTTTTGAATCGTCATTTGCAACTCACCCACCTCACGCACCCTAAGAGTCAAGTCATTTTTCGCAGAAAGCAAACTGTCAGCCGTAGCGGTCACAGAGGCCCTCGAAGTGGCAAGCGATTTCTCCACAGGATTAACGCGAAACCATGTATTAATCTGCCAAACAGCAATAGCCACCACGATACCCACAAGAGCATAAGACGCAGAAGACAATACAGCCTTTAAGCCACCACCAGTGAAAAAAGAAAAAATAGCCTTAATCATAATTACTTCTCATCATCCATCCCGGTCTTAGACTTAGCCCAGCTTTCCACTATATCGGCCAAAGACTTAGGGAACATTACAAAGCCAATAGCAATAATAAAAACAGCAATGTCCAGCCAACTACCCTCCAGTGTACCCGTCCAATACCTATAAAACTGACCTCCTAAAGCGGCGATTCCTATGCCCCACAAAATCCAAAAAGAAATCTTATTCCTAAAAATTTTGCCCATCTTATTTTTATTTAAAAATTGATTTGAAATATTCCCAAAAACTACCCCCATAAAACTCATTCACCTCCCGCCTATTTCTAGCCATCCAGAATAGTAAGGCTAAAACGATAACGCACCATTTGATTAGATTATAAGCAAGGTCGCCACCAGTAAAAAAAGAAAAAAGAAAAGTCACAAGGGTAGGTTTTATAGAGTCCATTACTAGTAAAGATTACAGTTCAATTTAAAACCAAGCCAATCATTCTTTAAAGAAGCCATATCAAGCAGAAAATCCCGAGTCTCACCAGGCCCCACTTTAGTATCAATCACATGCTCATTAGAATTCAAAAACTCAAACCTAATACTCATATCAATATCGTCGGTCCCTGAGCCTAGCCCAAATCCACTAGAAGGAATATTAAGGTTCTTAACCCTCAATCTATATTCACCGAATTTTATATAAAAATGAGCGTCGTCAGGATGATTATTGCCACGCATTTTTATGCCAGTGCTTCCCGGATGAATCCCACCTTTAGTATCATATAATTTCCAAACCAGCCTACCGGTATCATCATAAAGGCTCATTTCTATTTTACTCGGCACTCTGGCATTAATCAGATAAGCATTAGCCGTAGTAGAGTGGCTAGGTAAGCTAATAGTCGCCAGTCCATTCACTACTTGCCGTTCAGCCAGTTTAGTATTCCGCACACTGGGGTAGTTAACCCCAGTCTGTCCGTAAAAATCATATTCAGCCACACCTCCAGACATCTCTGCTTTTAGTGCTGCATAACTAGACCCATAATAATACCCCACCTTCCCAATATGGTTATTCGTATCCCCACCATTTTCTTCCGGTTCATGAGGCACAATAACAATAGGATCAGTATCAGGAATCGTCCGTACCTCCTTTTTTGCAGCCTTAGCCGTTTTAAATAATCTTAGATTCGGGTCATCTTTATAAGCCTGGTAGGATATATTTTCTTTACATAAGCCGTACCCCGTCACATTAGAAGGCACATCATAACAGTAGCAGATATCCCACCCTTGAATTTCAGGCAAAGCCGAAATGTCGGGCAACTTCATCCCACCCCAATCTGTGTGATTCAATAACCAAGGACTAAAATCAGGAACCCCTTCGTCTGTTTTTACCAGCTCATGCCCTTGAAAATTGCCACCTCTAAAAAGCATAAAATTACCGTCTGGACTAGCCTGCAGAGTGTACCCAATAAGATAAACAGGATATTCAGCATCCGTAAAAGTTCCAATCTTGGTTTGCCCCGTAGCCGAGGCTACAGACGTCAGTCCCACAGCCAGCATCATAATTAGGCCGTACAAAAAGTTTCTACATTTCATCATGAAAAT
>Ga0222689_1000278_pt1 | contig 17552 bp, 6 predicted proteins | sample AntAcemetage1231_FD_179838 | JGI IMG/M metagenome (GOLD analysis project Ga0222689, IMG submission 179838) | Saline water microbial communities from Ace Lake, Antarctica - #1231 | ecosystem: Environmental > Aquatic > Non-marine Saline and Alkaline > Saline | place: Antarctica: Ace Lake...
GTGTGTATGACTACAGATACCTTATTGGTTTCCATATTTCCACTTCCCGATGTCAGTGCTGGAGCCGATAGATTATTGTGTGAAGGCGAATCTTTCCTACTGCCTTATCCGGCAAACATGGAAGCATATGTTGAGCCTGTCAATTGGATGTCCGAACAAGAAGATGGACTTCTCACTATTACTCCAACGAGTAGTGGTAGCTTAATCTTGAATGTTGAGAATAGTTTCGGCTGTCTCGCATCAGACGAATTACAAATCGAGCTTTCGCCATTGCCGGATGTGGATTTCGCTGTTTTCCCATTGGTCGGTTGTCCTCCGTTGACATTAGATTTAATCAACGAGAGTATGAATCCCGCTGGCACTTCTTACTATTGGAGCGTGGGAACAGCGGTGTATGCTGATGACACCTCATTGATTTTAGAAGAAGCTGGTATTTATGATGTTGAACTCCATGCTACTTCAGAGTTTGGATGTCAGAATTCTGAAACACTTTTCTCAGCCGTTGAGGTTTGGCCTGCTCCTGTGGCAAGTTTTGAAATTCTTCCTGAGGAGCCTACAGCATACACTGACGAAATTCAAGTTATTAATACTGGAAATTTTCAGAGTTCAACGAGTTGGTATCTCAATGATGAGCTCGTCTCTAATTTATTTCAACCAGAATTTGAGATTCCAATAATCGAAGACTTTGCCTACAATGTTTGTCAAAAAGTGGTGAATTCGTTTCAATGCCAAGACAGTGTTTGTCAGCGGGTAGTCATTTTGGGAGATTTCACACTGTATGTCCCCAACGCATTCACTCCAAATTCTGACGGAAGAAATGAGCTCTTCATCCCTGTTATCAGAGGTCTCGATGTGGCTCACTATGATTTTCAAATCTACAATCGCTGGGGTGAAATGATCTTTGAAACTTCTAATCCTGCGGATGGTTGGTACGGGAATGTGAAGGGTGGAGATCACTATGCCGAGCCCGGTATTTATGTCTGGCAACTGAAGATCAGAAATAAATATACCGATAACGATATTTTGGAGCGAGGATCGGTCACATTAATTCGATAATTTTTCTTTTGGGCGTGCAACGCTTTCCTCTGTTTTTTCGTCATTAAAGCAGGAATTGGCTTTTCTTTGTAAAAGAAAAAACCGTAAAGGAAATAATGAGAATTGATTCTGGCTGTAAGTTGTTGGTGTTGAGTCTTTTGGGCTCTCGTTTTGGTGTTGTGAGAAAACTGAGTTTGAAATTCTTCCTCACAACTATTTCACTTGTTATTCTGACTTTAGGTTTAAAAGCTCAGATCTATGAAATGAGCAACACTTCAATAGTTGCTTGTGAAGGTCAGTTTAAGGACGACGGAATTGCCGGAGCTCCATATTCAGACAATGATTATGTGATGACCATTTGCCCGAGCACACCTGGTGATGTTATTTCGGTAGATTTTACGGTTTTCTCAGTGCAAGAAAGTGCGAATCCCAACAATAGTGATTACCTCTACATTTATGATGGCGATAATGTTGGGGCTCAGTCTCTTGGAAGCTACACTGGAAATTCACTTACTGGATTATCAGCAACCGGTACAGTTAATAATATCACAGGATGTTTGACTTTTCGATTTGTTTGTAACACAGGCAACACGCAAGGTTTCGCAGGTTGGACTTCAGTGATTTCATGCACTACTCCTTGCGATGCACCTACATCAGGTGCTGAGATACTATTTCCCATCCCCTCTGGAATTGAACAAAGTGTCGGAGTTTGTCTTGGCGAGCCAGTAACGTTTAACGATAATGGTTCATTTGCAGCTCCTGGTTTTGACCTCGCAACTTACATTTGGAAATTTGACGATGGAACTGTCGATACTCTCACGGGTCCTACTGTAGTGCACACTTTTACTGAACCTGGAGAATACATTGTAACCCTCACCGTAGAAGATAATAACGGTTGTCAAAGCTTGAATGTCGAGCCCATGCAAGTTTTAGTCAGCACCATCCCCGAATTTAATACGGTGCTAGACGATGAGATTTGTTTAGGGGCCACAGCAAATTTAGACGGGAGCTATCTTCAAAGTACAGTATGGACGGCCTTGCCCCCTCAAGTTGTAGGCGGTGAATTCTATATTTCAGACGATTTAGGCGTTACTTTTTCCAATAGCATAGTATTCGATTATTTCGAACCAGGTGCTGTGTTAGACGATTGTAATGATTTGTTAAGTATCACTATCAATATGGAGCATTCATACTTGGGTGATTTAAATTTTTCAATGACATGCCCCGATGGAACATCGGTTACTTTACTTGAGTTTCCGAATGGAGGAGGGGGAACCTTCTTAGGTGAGCCAGTTGATAATGATTTGGATGACACGCCAGGGGTTGGCTATGATTATGGTTGGTCTCCAACTGCCACCAACGGGGATTGGGGTGATAATGCTGGTGGTTTTGGTGGAACTTTACCTCCAGGACTCTATGAAAGCGAATTTGATTTGTGTGCCTTCGTTGGCTGTCCATTGAATGGAGCATGGACATTGAACATCACAGATAATCTGGGTAGTGATGATGGAACTATTTTTGAATTTGGTGTGAATTTCAATCCAAATCTATTCCCAGACATAACAACGTTCACCCCAGTCTATGGCTCCGGTTCTGATAGTTCTTATTGGAGTGGGCCATTTATTCAATCGGCGACACCTGATGGGAATACTATTGAAGTGTTGCCTCCAGATGCGGGGATACACAACTATACTTACACTGCAACCAACGACTTTGGCTGTACTTTCGATACCACTCTTGCTATTAATGTTATCGCCACCCCTCAAGTATTCACCGGTGAAGACATAATGGTTTGTGAAGGAGAAGAGGTGATTTTGAATGCTACCTTGGATGAGGAGAATCCTCCGCTGTGTAGCAATGATGGGGGCAGCTACTCGTACTGCTATGTGAACAATGACAATACCGTTTTCACTTTCTGTCCAGATAATCAAGGCGATGGAGTGAGCTTCATGGGAATCAGCTTTACCGCTGGTGCCGTAGAGAATATAATTTTTGATGCTGTCACTTTTTATGACGGTCCAGACACCTCATCACCGCTAATTGAAGCTGTCGCTGGAGATTTGACTGGTCTCGTATTTGTCGCAAGTAATGCTGGAGGATGCATCACCATGCAAATTACCTCTGACGGTTCTGTCTCCTGTGAGTCGGGTTCCTTCCCTTCCATGGAATTCAACGTGGGCTGCGAGTTTGCCTTGCTGAATTACGATTTCTCTTGGACACCAGCCGCTGATCTTAGCGCAAGTACAAGTTCATCCACAGAAGTAATGAATCCTATTGTTGGAGAACAAACTTACACAGTAGAAATGTTTCCTCCAGGATTTCCAGAGTGTGCAACTACTGCTGACGCTCTTGTGATTGTTAGCGCAATTCCCAATCCGGGGATTGATTCTGAAGATATCTTCTGCGGGAATGACGATGAATTTCTACTTTTTGATTCGATGGACGGAAATCCCGATCCAGGAGGAGCGTGGTTTGATCAAAACGACAATCCTGTCGCTGAGAACTTCGATCCATCAGTTGATGAACCAGGAACATTCATCTATCGTCTCGATAATGAAGGCTGTGTCTCTGAAAGTGAATTGCTTGTCAGCGTGAATAATCTCAGCTTGCTCGCCATTACTGATACCACCGTTTGTATTAATGGAACTGCAAGTTATAGCGCTGTTCCCCAAGGTGATACCAATCAGGCCATAGAATATTTCTGGTCTGGAACAGCTGGAAATGCTAGCGGCCAAGATTATTCGTTTAATCCAACAAGCAATCCGAGTGTAGTTCAAGTTTACGCTGCCTATGGAGACAATTGTGAAACAGATAGTCAACAGACTTTAGTGAGTATTCGTCCTCCGTTGAGCATGAATATCATGAATGGCGAAACGATTTGTCCTGAGGACGATATCGACCTAGAAACTTTCAATGTTACTGGTGGATTAGATCCTTATAACTACGAATGGACTGGAGATGACGGTAGTCAATTGAATGGAAATCCAGTGAATGTTTCTCCAGAAAACGAAACCTTGTATTGCGTAACAGTTTCAGACGCTTGTGAAACGACTCCAATAAACTCCTGCGTTCTCATTGAGACGGAGCCTGTGCTTGACGCCTCGTTCATGGTGGATATTACCGAAGGCTGTAGTCCTATCAATGTGAATTTCTTGGGAGTCATAGAAGACGAAGACATGGTGTCAACCGTAACCTGGGATTTCGGTGATGGTGTTGTTTCTAACGATTTGAATTTTGCCAATCATTCCTATTTTGATCCAGGAAGCTTTGATGTCAGCTTGACAGTTACTTCAATTCAAGGTTGTGTTTTTGACTCCATCTACACCGATTTGATTACACCAAGACCAAATCCAGATGCGGAGTTTTCAGCAAGTCCTCAAACAGTTTATCTTCCAGAAACGAGTTTTGAATTCATCAATAACTCTTTTGGAGGAGGATTTAGCGAATGGACATTTGGCTACTACGGCACATCCTTTGAGACAAATCCTGAGTTTGAATTCCCGGTTGATGACGCTCAAGTTATAGAGGTGGAATTGGTAAGTACCAACATGTTTGGCTGCACAGACACCGTAAAGAAGAACATCTTTATCCAAGAGCAATTTGTATTATTCGTTCCAAATGCTTTTACTCCTGATGGTGATGGTATCAACGATTTCTTCTTTGTGAATGGTAAAGATGTGGACGAAAACGATTACAGCATAAAAATATTTGATCGCTGGGGCGAGAAGGTCTGGGAATCGAAAAATATTAACATCCCATGGGATGGATCTTTCAATAATGGCGGTTATTACTTGAAAGAAGGAGTTTATGTTTGGCATATAGAAACGAGATCTGTAGCTACTGCAGATAAAAAAGAAGTTATGGGACACATAACTCTACTAAGATAATGAAGATGAAAACAAAAATTATACTTTTCGCTGCTGCGGCTATTTTCAGTCTGAACAGCATTGCGCAGTCATCTGTTGAAGAGCTCAAACTTATTTTGGGTGATGCTAAGGTGGCTCAATTGGAAGCCGAAAATCAAGACTACTTGAGTTTGCTTCAATTTAGAAATGAAAGAGGATATTACATTTCAAATACTGGAGGAAAGTCAATTGATCCAAGCTATTTAGATGCTTTGGATGTGCTTCCTATTAATGACAATTTCCCTGCCCTTACATTTGAATCTCTGCAAGCTGGCATACCGATGTTGGCTTACAGGTTTGAAATTCCACCCGCTGGGATCAGGTACTATAGAATTGGAAATACAGATAAGTTGGTAGGTGTTTATTCTGACACGAAACTTAGAATGCTTAAAGAAAGATCTGAATGATGAAATTTTCTACTATAAAGTCCACGTTTGCCCTTTGCGCAGCTTTCTTCGTAATCACTTCTGCTCATGCTCAAATCTATGAGATGAGCAATACAACAATTGTCACCTGCACAGGACAGTTTAAAGATGACGGGGTGGCTGGTGCGCCATACTCTGATACTGACTACACAATGACCATCTGTCCAGATAATCCTGGTGATGTTATTTCTGTTGATTTTACGGTGTTTTCGGTTCAGCAAAGTGCAAATCCAAACAACAGTGATTACCTCTATATTTATGATGGAGATAATACTGGAGCGCAATCGCTAGGAAGCTACACCGGAAATTCACTCGCTGGCTTAGCAGCTTCTGGAACAGTCAATAATCTAACAGGATGTTTGACTTTTAGATTCGTGTGTAATACAGGCAATACCCAGGGTTTCCCAGGTTGGACAGCCTTAATTTCTTGCACTACACCTTGTGATTCTCCAACTTCTGGCTCTGAAATACTTGACCCTGTTCCTTCTGGAATCGAGCAAAGTATAGGTGTTTGCCTGAATGAGCCCGTTACTTTTGGAGATAACGGTTCTTTTGCAGCAGCAGGATTTAACATTGCCCAATACATTTGGAAATTTGATGACGGAAGTGTTGATACCCTTTCTGGTCCTATTGTCGTGCATAGCTTCTCTGAACCTGGGGAGTATGTTGTAACCTTGACTGTAGAAGATAATAATGGCTGTCAAAGTTTAAATATTGAACCACTTCAAGTTCTTGTGAGTACAATTCCAGAGTTTAACTCTGATTTTGATTCAGAAATATGTTTGGGAACCACAGCACAGCTTGATGGTACACCAATGGAAAGTACTACTTGGACGGCACTTCCGCCTCAAGTTGTTGGAAGTCAATTTTACCTGTCTGATGATTTAGGCTTTACTTTTTCCAATAGTATAGTGTTTGACTACTTTGATCCAGATGCTGTTTTAGAAGATTGTGACGATTTCTTGAGCCTCACCTTGAATATGGAGCACTCCTACATGGGTGACTTGAATATTTCTATGTCTTGCCCAGATGGTACTGAAGTTACTTTGGTAGAATTTCCAAATGGGGGAGGAGGAACCTTCCTTGGTGAGCCGATTGATGATGATGGAGACGACACTCCAGGAGTTGGTTATGACTACGGATGGTCTCCTACCGCAACCAATGGAACTTGGGGAGAAAACTCAGGCGGATTCGGAGAGTCATTAGATCCCGGATTTTATGAGAGTGATTTTAGCCTTTGCGACTTTGTAGGCTGTCCATTGAATGGTGCTTGGACTCTAAACATCACAGATAACCTAGGTAGTGATGATGGATATATCTTTGAATTTGGAGTCAATTTCAACCCAGCACTATTCCCAGATATAACAACCTTCACACCTATCTACGGTGATGAAAGTGATAGCACATATTGGGAAGGTCCTTACATCATTGACAGCACGGCTGATGGAAATATAATTACTGTTCTGCCTGAAATAGAAGGAGCATTCGATTATACTTTTTATGCTTCGAATAATTTCGGGTGTACATTCGACACAACAGTTACTGTTAACGTAACTGCAATGCCAGAAATAGAGATCATTCCAGACTTTTCTTTATGCCCTGGCGAAGTTGGAAACTTAAACCTTGGACTTGCAGGTACCAATTTCCCAGAATGTAGTGCGGTGAGCGGATTGTATGATTATTGTTATACCAACAATGAGAATACCGTAATCTCTTATTGTCCAGATAATCAGGGGGATGGGATCACCTTCATTAGTATCGAATTCTTAACCGGACAAATGGAGAATTTCTTCGATGATGTGACCATCTTTGACGGTGCAAACACTGCAGCGCCAATTCTAGGGGTGTTATCTGGGGATTTAACAGGACAAACATTCCAAGCTACTAATGCTACAGGATGTATTACGCTTCAGTTCAGTTCAGACGGTTCGGTTTCTTGTGGCAGCGGCTCGTTTCCGCCAATGCAATATGAATTAGCTTGTGCCCAAGGATTGGGTGCTTACGAATTCTCTTGGTCACCGGCCGATGGATTGTCAGATCCATCTGTATACAATCCTACTGTTACGATTGATCAAGGCTCTGCAACTTACACTGTCGAAGCTTACCCACCTGGATTCCCAGAATGTGCAACTAGCGATGACGTTACCGTATCAATCAACGCTGATGTCGATCCAGGAACAGATGTAGTTGAGATTCTATGTTTCAACTTTGGGCAATTTGATCTATTCGATTACTTGGGTGGAACACCAGCAGTTGGGGGTGTATGGACTGATTCCGGTGGAAACGTTGTCACCGGCGATTTTGATACTGCAACTGATGCAGGTGATATTTTCACCTATACTTTAGATAATAATGGTTGTACTGCCTCTGCAACAGTAGATATTACAGTGTTGCCAGCTGGAGACCCTGCCTGCTGCGAATTTGATTATTCAACGGTAGTTACAGATGTTAGTTGCTTCGGCGCTGACAACGGCCAAATTGATATTGATATAGTTTCAACTTCAGAGGGTGGGCCTTGGGATTTTGAAGTCTTTGATGATATGGGTGGATTGGTTGCAACAGTGAATACGGCAAATGGAACCGCGAATGTTTCTAATCTTCCAATTGGAGATTACAGCTTTGTCCTTACGGATATAGGATTGTGCACCACTACTGAAGACTTCACGATTGTAGATGCCTTGCCTCAAACATTTGAAGTTGGCGCCGACACTACAATTTGTATTGGCGGCACTGCAACGCTCACAGCATTTTCAGATCAAAATGTAAACGGAGACTGGGTGTTCACCTGGGACAATGGTTTACCTGCCAATGGCACGGTGAACGCCAGTCCAGATGTGGCGACTACTTATTCAGTATTTGCTACCACAACTGAAGGATGTGTCTTAGATCCACTTACTGTAGATGTAGATTTCCATGACCCTTTAGTTGTAGAAACACTTAATGATACTTTGCTGTGTCAAAACACATCAGCTAGTCTAGGCTTAGTTGATAGCACAGGTGGATTCGGTGATTACCAATTTGAATGGACATTTTTAGGTGCTGTAATAGGAAGCACGGAGAGCCTAGAATACAATGTCTTAATCCCTGGACAGTACTGTGTGGAAATGACAGATGCTTGCGAAACTCCAGCAGTTAGCAATTGCATGCAGGTAGATATTGAAACACCTATCGACGTTCAGTTTAATGCTGATATCCTTTCGGGATGTTCACCATTGGATGTTGTCTTCACGCACAATCTAGATACTTCGAACATTGATGAGATTCTTTGGGACAATGGCGATGGAATAGGCGGAGTTACTGATACCCTCATAGTTAGTTATGAAGATCCGGGAGTTTTTGATGTGAGTCTCATGGTTACTTCAGACACAGGATGTGAGTATGAAACAATGTATCCAAACTACATCAATGTATTCAACAATCCTTTAGCTGATTTCTATGCCGAGCCTCAGCCTACAACCATACCTGACACTGAAATCAATTTCTACGATTATTCAGAAGGATCTGTTGTAAGCTATTTCTGGGTATTTGACACCTTAAACTATTTAGGAACAAGCTTTGATCAAAATCCAATCTTCGAATTCCCAGAATTAGAACCTGGAACATATCCGGTGTTATTGACGGTAACAGACCTAAACGGATGTACTGATGAAAGGCTCAGAAATGTTGTGATCAATGATCTTTTCAACTTATACATTCCGACTGGATTTACTCCGAATGGTGATGGTGTAAATGATGTTTTCTTTGCGCAAGGAACGGATATTGATCCTGACAGATTTCACATGTGGGTGTATGATCGTTGGGGAGGATTGGTATTTGAAACGCAAGACATAAATAAGAAATGGACGGGCAATGTTTCGGATGGAGAGTATTTCATTCAAGACGGTGTTTACAATTGGAGGGTCGAAGTTCATTCTTTGGCAACCTCTCAAAGAAAGGAGTTTAAAGGCACTGTCACTATATTGCGTTGAATCTGTACAGCTATTATTCTCAACTCAACGCCAAAATTTCGGTAGTTGACGCTCTTTTTCGTAAATTTGTAGACGAAATACAGCTCTTTGTAGAACATTTCAGGAGAATTGCGGTTTTCACTGGAAACGAAAAGTCTAAAAATGCGTAGAAAGGTTAGTAAACAATATTTATTGATGACTGATCAAAAGGTTCACAGAAATGGAATGGCTTGGAAGCTATTCTGTATTCTTCCTGTTTTTCTTATGCTTTCTCTTCTGGGATTCGCTAATGACCCTCCTGTGGCCATAAACGACGAAGATTATGGACCAGAAGGATTAGTTCAGACGGGAAACGTAGGAGATAATGATTCTGACCCAAATGGAGATGAATTGAACTTTGTAAGCGTTGTTGAGCCAACTCAAGGCTCTTGGACGCTTAATTCTGACGGAACCTATTCTTATCAGCCCAATGCACTTTATGTGGGCTTCGACTACGCTACTTACGAGGTATGTGATCCGGAAGGATTATGCGTTCAAGCAGTTATTGAATTCGGGATGACCTTCGTCAATTATCCTCCTGTTGCAGGAAATGATGAATTCTTTGGCATCGTTGACACACCAATAATTGGTGATGTCACAGGTAATGATGTAGAGCTTAATATCGAGCCGGTTTTCTTTAATGTCTTGACACAGCCATTGCATGCTGCTAGCTTCACTTTTAACATCGACGGCACATTTTCCTACACTCCAGAACCGGGCTATCTAGGTAATGATCTTTTTATCTATAGAATGTGTGACCCTTGCGGTTCATGTGATTTTGCAACGGTCAACCTAGAGATTGTAGCTCCCAATCCAACACCTATTGCTGGCGATGACAGCGCTTTTGTGCCCGAAGATCAAACGCTAAATGCCTCTGTTGCAGCTAATGATGAAGATTCAGAAGGAGATGAGTTGAGTTTTAATCTCTTGACAGAACCAGCACACGGAGTTCTGACCTTCAATGCTAACGGAACGTATACCTACGTGCCAACCCATGATTATTATGGTCCTGACAGCTTTACCTATGAGGCTTGTGATCCTTACAATCAATGTGACGATGCGACAGTTTCGATTACAGTAAATTTCATCAACGACCCACCTGTTGCCGCCCCTGATTACTTTGATGTGAATGAAGACGAGTCTGTTTCAGGCTCAGTAGCTCTCAATGACTTTGATGCTGACGACGAGCCTTTGGAATGGATGATTTGGTTGCAACCTGTGAATGGAGACCTTATTTGGGATGAAGATACGGGTGAATTCACCTACACCCCAGACCCGAATTTTTCTGGCACTGATCAGGTTTCATATTTCATGCTCGATCCATGCGGAGAAACCTCCTTGGCGATCTTGTATTTTACAATCCTAGAGGTGAATGATTTGCCTGTAGTGATTGACGATAGCGAAACAATTGATGAGGACACTACTTTAGATGCTACTCTAGCTGCTAACGATTCTGATATTGACAGTGAGACTCTAGAATATACGGTTCTAGTTGACGCTGTATCAGGTGATTTTACTTTGAATAACGACGGAACCTATTCCTACACTCCTGATCCAAATTTCTTCGGAACTGAAAATATCACTTACACAGTTTCTGATTTAGAAGGAGGAGAAGTAGTAGGGAATTTGACAATTACTGTGGAGCCAGTCAATGATCCTCCTAGCGTGGAAAATGAGAGCTTCCAATTGAATGAAGACGATTTATTGGCAGCTGAAGTAGCTTCTAATGACGAGGATATCGAAGGGGTAGTGCTCAACTATGAGTTCTTTCCTCTTGAAACTTCAGGTGTCTTTAATGGATATGCCAATGGAGATTTTGACTACACTCCAGACCCTAACTTTTATGGAACAATTGAAGTTGCATACCAAGCATGCGACGAATCGATTTGTGCAGATGGACTGCTTACTATTGAAGTGATTTCAGTGAATGACTCCCCTGTGGCTAGTGATGCTAACTTCTCAACGGATGAGGATCAATCCTTGTCAGGAGATTTGAGTTCATTCAGCTCTGACATAGAAGATTCAAACTTAGCGTTTCAACTAATTGCTTTCTCCTCGGAGGGAGGAGATGTTACGCTCAACTTGGACGGAACAGTTGACTTTGTTCCTGAAGCTGATTTCTTCGGAGATTTTGCATTCACCTATGAAATTTGCGATTCTGATGATTCATGTGTAGAAGCATCTGTCACTATTGTCATTGAACCTATTAATGATGCTCCTATTGCGGTAAATGATGAAGCCAGCATCGATGAAGATGGAACTTTGAATTTAAGTGTAGTTGGCAACGATTCAGATATTGATGACACTGAATTGAGCTGCGAAATTCTTATTGAAGCAACTCATGGCTCAGCAGTGATTAGTCTTAGCGGTGAATTGACTTATACCCCAGCTCCAGATTTCTTCGGAACTGAAGTTATCAGTTATAGTCTCTGCGATGATGGAGGAGCTTGTGACGAAGCTACGGTTGAAATTACAGTGAATCCAATTAACGATGCTCCTGTTGCTGTCAATGATGAAATTGGAGTTTTAATGAATGAAACTCTTAATGCATCAGTTGCAAACAATGATTTCGATATCGATAGTGAAGATTTAAGCTTTGAAGCCTTGAATGATGTGTCAAACGGAGTTTTTACAATGAACTCAAATGGCACTTATACTTACACTCCAGATACAGATTTTGTTGGCTTTGAGACCATTACCTACCAAGTATGTGATGGCTCAAATGATTGCGCCACAGCAGACCTTGAAATTGAAGTTGTAAATACCAATGAAGCTCCTGTAGCAGTCGATGATGAATTTCAGATTCTAGAAGATCAATTTATTAGCTCAGGAGACTTAGCCTTTAATGATTTTGACCCGAATGATGATATATTGGATTACTCAATAGTGAACGGTCCAATAGTCGGAGTAGCTGATCTTTCACCGAATGGAATACTGACTTATTATCCGAACCCAAATTTCTATGGCAATATTCTGATTGAATATCAAGCCTGCGATCAATTCAATGTTTGTTCTTCAGCTTTTGTATATATCACTGTAACTTCCGTGAATGATATGCCAATTGCAGAAGATGATTATGAAACTGCTGCAGAAGATGTCATTCTGAATGGAACAGTTTCTGGAAATGATTACGATGTTGATGATGACAATTTAATCTACACGACAGAATCTACCTCTGACAATGGAGAGCTCATAATGAATGAAGATGGCAGTTACACCTTCATTCCCACTCCAAACTTCTACGGTCAAATTGAATTTGCTTATCAAGTATGCGATGGTAACGGAGCTTGTACCAATGCCTTACTGAACATCGAAGTCCTTTCAATCAATGATGCTCCTACGACCATCAATGATGAATTCTTGATTACATACTCTGATGTACTTGACGCAGATGTTTCAGTGAACGATTCAGACGTCGATTCAGAGAATCTAAGCTTCGAGTTGATTGGCACTCCTCAAAATGGAACTATAGATTTCAATGAAGACGGTAGTTTCATTTATACTCCAAACAATGAATTCCTAGGAACTGAAAGCTTAGAATACAGTGTTTGTGATGAAGAGCTAGCTTGCACCCTTGGACTATTGATCATTACTGTTGAAGCTCCTAACCTGGCGCCTGTATTGTCAGCCTTCTCTGAAGAAATTTGTGCTGTTCAAGAATTTGTTTTGAATCTGGATGATATTATTTCTGATGATCAAACACCGATAGCCAACTTAGTGATTGCCCAACTTCAAGCATCAGAGGGAGAAACTTCCTTGTCTGGTCATATCCTGACCTATACACCTATTGCGAATGGCGCTGAAGTAGTGACCATAAATTACACCATATGCGATCAAGGGGTTCCAAATCTTTGTACTGAAGGAGTTTTGGAATTGCAGATTCAGACTGCGTACAATCCAATCGTTAACATTTCAATGGTGAATGATGTCACTTGTAACGGCGATGCGAACGGTAGTATTATTCTTGAAATCCAAGATCAGGAATTAGTTGAATCAATTACTTGGAATAACGATTTGACCGGGGCTGCCATAGAAAATTTGGAAGCAGGTTCGTACACGGCAACCATTGTCATGGACTTGGCTTGTTCGATTATTTTGGAAGAGACTTTTGTAGTAGGAGGGCCTGAAGCTTTAGAAATTTCTGGATTAGAGGCGCTACCTATCAATGATACTCCCGGTGGGGCTTCTGATTTCGAAGTGAGTGGTGGCTCAGAACCCTATTCTTTCGTTTGGACCGATAGTGATGGAGAGACTATTTCGGAGTCAGAATTGTTAGAATTAGATCAAGTAGAGAACGCTGGTGATTATACCCTGACAGTTACGGATGATAATGATTGTGTGATTTCACAATTGATCACCATCACTGATTTGGATGAATTGAGCGACTTAGACTTCTCCATCTACCCGAATCCTGCGAATGATGTTCTAAATGTCTTACTCCCACTGAATGTGTTGAGCAATTTGACATTTGAAATTATAGATGCAAGAGGTCGAATTGTGATGAACACTTCGTTGGTTGGAATCCAGAATTTACTGAGTATAAATGTTTCTAGTCTTGAATCAGGCATATACATTCTTCAATTGAGTGATGGCAGTGTTCAAAGCAGTGAACGCTTCATCAAAAACTAGAAGAATCAAAATACTAGATCAAAGAAAAAGCCGCCCATCGGGCGGCTTTTCTATTTCATATTTATTCGGAGATGATGCTTACTCCATTCCCAATAATTCGTCCATTGTTCCTGTAGCTACCGAGTGGTAATTTGGTCTAGCTTTTTCGTAGATGCTCTTAGCCAAATCAGCTTGTCCAGTTTTAAGCATCGCGCTGTAAAGTGGAGTAAGGAACTTCCTTCTTCCCACATTCACTAAGAATGTTTCTAATCTCGGGTATGCTTTGAGATAACTGTTTAACACAGATTGCTCTAACCAAGCAAACAGGACTTCGTTGTTACCTGTTTCAGTAATCTTGAAATTCTTGTCAAGTTCAGCCAAACGCTCAGCTCCAACATTGTCAGGAAGGTTAGTCAAAAAGCGATAGCGCTCTTGGTACACCCAGTTGTTCCAGTTCAAATCAGCACTTTTCAAAGTTCCATTCGACCAATCTGCAATTGCCTTGTCGACAGCTTCAATCCTTTCAGATTTCACTACCGGGCAATTGTCTGGAATTCCCGGGCCATAAATCCAAGCGTTCAAATTAATGCTTCCTACTTCTGCCTCAGAAAGCAAATTTGAAGTGATGTAATCCACGAAAGTCTCGGTATCCATCACTTTAAATGCATTGGATTGGAAGTATGTTTTTAAGAATGCATCCCATCTCTCGCGACCTACAGTTTCTTCACACAATCTCAAGAAGAAATAGCCTTTGTCGTAAGCGATAGCCGACATCCCGTCGTCAGGATCACGTCCTGCTAAATCTAATTTAAGATGAGTATCAGCAGCATGATGCTCATGAATTTCCTTTTCTTCTTCTACTAATCCTTGATAGCTTAACAGCCCAAGCATTTCAGAGATTTCTCTACCATAAACCGCTTCCATGATTCTCTGCTCGAAATAAACGGTGAATCCTTCGTTCAGCCAGAAATCGTCCCAAGTTGAATTCGTCACGAGGTTTCCAGACCAAGAATGAGCCATTTCGTGAGCAACCAATGCCGTAAGTGACCTATCACCTGCGATGATTGTAGGCGTAGCAAAGGTCAATCTCGGGTTTTCCATTCCACCGAAAGGGAAAGCAGGAGGGAGGATCAACAAATCGTAGCGTCCCCAAGCATATTCGCCGTAAAGCTTTTCAGCGGCAATCAGCATTTCTTCGGTCTCTGCAAACTCATAAGCAGAGGCCTCAATAAGACTAGGAACAGCATAGACTCCGCATCTTTCACCAAGAGGTCTAAACTCTACGTTTCCAACGGCTAAAGCCATTAGGTAGGAAGGAATAGGCTGTTCCATTTTAAAGGAATACGCTCCTTGTGGAACGACAGCTTGTGGATTTTCAGCGCTCATCAAGGCCATTAGTCCTTGTGGTACTTTAACTCTAGCGTCGTAAGTAAATCTGATTCCCGGGCTATCTTGACAAGGAATCCATGTTCTAGCTAGAATGGCTTGTGATTGGGTGAATAGGAAAGGTGAGCTTCCTTCAACCCATAGAAGTGCTCCAGCGTCTGGGCTTGTGGTATAATCAATCGTTACAAGATTGGTTTCAGCTGTAATATTGATTGTAAGTGCCTGTCCAAGAATTTCATTACTGTCTCCAATTTTAAATTCCAGATCATTTCCGGCACCATCTTTTACCGACATCACAGACAATCCTTTGGTGTCAAAGATGACTTGATTAGCTCCTTCAGCCTGTTCTAAAGTCCAAGTTGCCATTCCGTGAATGATTTTGGTGTCGAAATTAATTTCTGCCGCCCAGTCCAGGTGCTTTACCACTGCAACATTAGGTTCAGAAAAGCTGTGAACATCTTTGGCGTATTTTGAATTCATGTCTGATGTTTCTTGGTTTGAATTGTCTTCTTCTCCAGATGATGCCATACAAGAGGCTAGTAGAAGAGGTAGAGCAAAATAAATTAAATGTAGTATTCGCATGTGTTGTTGGTTTGAAGGGTAAAAGTACAATTTTCTACCCCAGGGAATTTGACTTTGTACTTCGTTGCTTCAATCTCAATATAATTTGAATTATCAAGAGGCTGAGTGCAATTTTAAGTAGGGTAGCAGGCCCGAAAAAGTGAATTATTCTTCCCAGCTTATCATCTTCTGGAACCAATCTCCAAAACCAAGTCAATCCAAGAAAGAGTATGATAAAGTGCCCAGCTAGCAGCGCTATTAAAGCTCTGATGATGGCGCTGAACTTTTCTGATTCTGCCACAAATCCCGCGACAATTGCTCCGGCTAGGAAGGCGATTAAAAATCCACCGGTTGTCCCTAAAAACTTATCGAATCCACTGCTGTACTCTACGAAAACGGGAAGTCCAATTGCTCCAGCGACTAGGTAGGTCAAGACGGCAATTCCTCCCATCCTCCAGCCGATTAATACTGGAATAATGACCACCAATAGTGACTGTAAGGTCAAAGGAATTTCAGATTCTGAGAATAGTTTAATGGGACCGAGTAGACATAAAATGGTGCTCGCCAAAACAACAATTGCCGCGCTGTTTAACCATCTCCCGGAAAAAAGATTGATCTTATCTTGAAACATCTACTTAGTCTTGAATGATCAATTCCTCATTGTTCAACTCCAAAAAATTATTCTCCCGATCTACATCTGCCATCCCACCAAGCGGGTCAATGGCGATGAATTCTATAGCTGAAGAATTGAATGGAATTGAAAATTTGTATGTAGAATTGGTCCATCTCCAGTCTTCAAGAACAGTCCAGTCTTGTCCTTCCATTGGTGGCTTCGCACCTCGCATTATTTCCATCGGAATGTTAAACCATTTGGTTGAACCGTCGCTAAATTTGATTGCCACGTCAATAGGCATAGGCATTCCGCCAACGCGTGATAATCCAATTTCGGTACTTCCATTTTTCGATCTCACCGAACTGATCTTGTAGTCGATGGTCTTCGTGGTGTTCACGAAATACTGAAAATACCAATCGAGTTCGAGCATCGATTCTTTTTCCATTATCCGTTTAAAATCGTTTGGATTAGGATGTTTGAATTTCCAGGTATCGAAATACTTCAGCATTCCTCGCATTAGATTGTCTCTCCCGATGACATACTCCAATTGAGCTACCAGGACTTCTCCTTTGGTGTAGGCAGCTGCTCCATAGGCATAATTCGTTTCGTAGTGATCGGCATGGGTAGAAAGTGGATTCTCTTTCCCGGATGCTGCCAAAGAAAAGTAGGACAAGAATGCTGACTCGTGGTTTTCGACAGGTTCAATACCCATGACATGGTTCATGGTTTCAGCTCCAGCAAATTGAGCGAAACCTTCATCCATCCATTCGTGAAGGGCTTCGTTGGATGCTAGAATTCCTTGGTACCAAGAGTGCAATGCCTCGTGCACAGAAACTCCAAGGAGGCTGTTTACACTGCGTCGTCCTGAAATCAAGGTAGACATCGGGTATTCCATTCCGCCGTCTCCTCCTTGAGCAACCACATAAACTGGATAAGGGTACTTTCCAAAATGCTCTTGGATATAGTCAAAGGCAAGGACGAACTTCGCTTGGTAGTCTCTCCAATTCTGACCGTATTCTGCGTCGTCTTGGTA
>Ga0222689_1000280_pt1 | contig 17440 bp, 27 predicted proteins | sample AntAcemetage1231_FD_179838 | JGI IMG/M metagenome (GOLD analysis project Ga0222689, IMG submission 179838) | Saline water microbial communities from Ace Lake, Antarctica - #1231 | ecosystem: Environmental > Aquatic > Non-marine Saline and Alkaline > Saline | place: Antarctica: Ace Lake...
TTAGAGCCTGCCTGCTATTAATGGCAATAGGTAGGTATTTATGAGTGATGGTGAAAAAATTATAACGCTGTGTAAACCAGATCTGAATGAGCCAGAAACAAAAAAACAATTAACCGATGGGGCTAAAAGTCTTCAGGACGAAAAAAGCTGCAAGTTCGTTATTGAGGATCTTCTATCCCCAACGTATTATTCAAAATTTGGGTTGCTTGAAAAGCAAGTCGTGGGTGCGTTGGGAGACAATGAAGATGGCGACGCACGCCTTTTCATTTATATGTTTCAAAATAGATATCTTTTTGATCATATGGAGGGCCGTTGGTATTATTGGAATGATCATTACTGGCGGGATGATATTTTGCAACACAGATACCGATTATTTGAAGATTTGATAGAAATTTATAACGAGCAATTAGACAGGGAAACAAGAAAAGAGACTATGTCAAAACAAAAAAAGGATGATGATGAGGCCAATACCCATAAAATAAGGGCTGGTCTGCTTTCAAAAAGAAAAGAAATTTTGCAAACGCTTATGAGGAAAAATAATGTTTTATCTGCATCCTCAAAAGGGCTCAATTCGCTTGGGTATAATGGCGAAGGCTGGGATCAAAAATACACATTATTGGCGGTCAAGAACGGCGTTATCAATCTATTGACAGGGGAGTTTGATGGGAGCGGGGGCAATCAGGATGATTATATAAAAACGGTTGCTCCTACGGCATGGAAAGGTATTGATGAGCCCCATGTTGAATGGACAAAATTTCTTGATGAGGTTTTCGAGGGCAGGCCAGAAATGCCTAACTTCCTGCAAAGGTTATTCGGGTATGCCTTGCGGGGGGATACGCCAGAACATATCTTTCCGATTTTCTTTGGGGAACAGGGCCGAAACGGAAAGGGCACCATGTTTGAAACCATAAAAGCCATTTTGGGGCCACTGGCGTACAAGGCACCGTCTGAATTTTTGATGGCAAAACCTGGGAGTCAACAATCAGGAGATGCCCCCAGTGCCACCACCATGAAGCTGCGGGGGGCGAGGTTGGCATGGTGCTCTGAGACGAATGAGGGAGACCGGGTGGATGCGGCGAAGCTGAAAGAGCTGGTAGGTGGTGATACTTTATCTGCAAGGTCCCCTTTCGGTCGGGTGCAGGTTGAGTTTGTGCCGACACACACCCTTTTCACCATGACAAATCTAAAGCCAAAAATGCCACCGAATGACACAGCATTATGGCGCAGGATTTTCTTGATTGAGTTTTTGAGAACGTTTATTGATAACCCAGACCCAAACAACCCCAATGAAGCCCTGAAAGACGGTCAACTAAAAGAAAAATTACTTGCTGAATTATCTGGTATTCTTGCTTGGCTGGTCAAAGGGGCCTTGATTTACAACGAAAAAGGCTTGTGTCCTCCGCAGGAGATTCTTGATGCGACTGAAAAATACAGGGATGATGAGGACATTTTTGGTAATTTTATAAAAGAATGTTGTGATTTTGGAAGCCATGATAATCAAGCTTACAAAACGAAGTCAAAAGATTTGTATGAAAATTATAAGGTTTGGTGTAGCGACGCTGGGCATCATGCTTTTTCAAGAACAAAATTTAGAAAAAATCTTTTGACTAATAAAAAATTGGTTGAAAAAATGGATGGGCCACAAAGGGAGCGCAAAGTGTTTGGAATAGCTCTTAAAAATTCATTCTATACTGTTTAGATTGAGTTGGTATGAGCAGAAAATCACAACAAGCTTTGCTCTTTTGCTCATACTTTGCTCATAAAAATATATAATAAATATAAATACTTATATTAAAAGAGCAGATAGAGCAATATATTTATATTAAATACATAACACACACGCAAATAATTATAATTATTATGCGCGCACACACACACACACACGCAAGAACATTTAAAAAACCTGCTCTTTTTGCTCTTTTTGATCAAGCCTTTTAAATTACTATATTTTTTGGTGAGCATTTCATGAGCATATTTTTAAATGCGAGCAACTTTTCAAAATAAATTATTTTTTATAGGAGAATTAAAATATGAAAGCAGAAAATCAGAACATTGACGGGCAGTTTGATATTGTTGATATTGAGAAAAAATTCAGTGCAGCCAAAAGACTCGCAGAACATATGGGGATAATTGACGGGTGGGCAGTCCTAAAAGCAAATGAAATAGTTATAGACTCAACAGGCGTTGATTGTTTGGATGTATTTGGGATACCAAAGTGGACACACGAGACATTGACCAAAGAGTCTGATGGTAATATTAGATTCTTTATACATACTTGTTTTGATGGTTCAAATAATAATATACATGATGATTGGATTTCTTTTGAAATACTTTATAGCCTTTTTGAAAGATATTGTATTGATATGAATCGTAAATACATGCACAGAGAACTATTTATAAAATCTTTATCGTTACATTATAACACAGACAATCTTGAAAAAATTCCTGGGATTTCATTTAAAAAGTGCGTAATGCCTGGTCAGGATCAATCATGAGTATCCTTGACCTAATCTCAAACGAAACCGGATTTCATTTCAAGAAAAAAACAGCCAAAGAGTATGGCGGACCCTGCCCATTTTGCGCAGATCATGGGCGGGACCGGTTTTCAATTTTACCAGACGAGGACCACTGGGTATGCCGTAGATGTCGTCAGGCTGGGGATGCTATAGGTTTCATAATAAAATACAAATCATTGACATACAAAAAGGCCCTTGCATACGCACTCAGCGTAGGCGTACAGATCAACGCGCCATATACCCCGCTTGACAAGTACGACAGTTCAAAACCATCCATACCCAAATGGGAGCCCCGCGAAGACACAAAACCCGCGGCGGCGTGGCAAGAAAAAGCAAAAGCCCAACTGTTTCAGGCTTACAAATTCCTCCTATCCTCAAATTGGGAAGCAAAAGTCCACAGGAAGTGGCTGAATGACCGGGGGATCTCAAACGACTTGATAAAATCGGGCAGGTTGGGCTGGAATTTAAACACAGCGACGTTTTCGCGATCCTCATGGGGCTTAGCACCAGAGTTGACCCAAAAGGGCAAGAACAAGCAAATTTGGCTGCCCAGCGGCTTGATTATCCCATATTTTCAAGACGGTGAATTGATCAGACTCAGAATCCGGCAGGATAACCCCACCCGGGGGGACCGATTTATCATGGTGCCTGGATCCAGTATGAATTTTATGGAGTATGAGACGGTGTGCCAGGGTGGCCAGGGAGATACCGGCAATCAAGACGTTGACATGGGTCCTTGCCCTTCAGAAAAAATACCGGTAATGATGGTTGAGGCAGAGTTGGACGGCATGTTAATCCATGACCAGGCGCAAAAGGCCGGGGTATTTCTGAAGGTATACGCTATAGGCAACTCATCCACCAGGCCAAATCAGGCAGCCCACGACATTATCTCCAAAGCACCACAGGTTTTAATGTGCTTGGACAATGATGAAGCTGGGGATACTGAAACAATTTGGCACCGTCACCAGTATATCAGGGCGAAAGATTGCAGGATACCGAAAGAGTATGGCAAAGATCCGGGGGAGGCATACGAACATGGGTTTGATTTCTCAGAATGGTTCAAGCAAATATTGACACCACATGCACCAAAAAGTAGACCGCCGGAGATCCAGCCAACTGTTGCAAAAAACACAACTGTTGAACAGGTGGCACAGAGTCATGCGCCGGCTGACACAGAGGTTGACGCAGCCCCAACGACAACCATGAGTTTTGACGATGCTTTAAACCTCGTAGAGGATCTGCCAGACCCCGAAGACCCGGCAGAAATTATCAGGATGGGGCATTTTTGCATCCATGGCCATTATTGCGGATCTGCAAAGGATAATATCTGTTTGCGCACAAAACAAAATATATTCACAATGGAAAAATGCCCAGTAGATTACTGGTATCGGACGTCAAATGGACATGTTGACATGGTGATTTTAGGTTGTGGATTTAAACAAAAAAGAGGATAATTAGATTATGCAAAAAGCCACACCAGACCAGATTCAGCAATCAATGGAGGTGGCCACAACGCTTAAAGTTGCTCATATTCGTTTCGTGCCCGTGCCTGTTTATGATGAAGAAGATTATAAATTGTTCAGAAGTCTGCTAAAATTGAAATTGTTTGAAATGGAGGCAAAAAAATGATTAATTTTGAGCAAGGTGTGAAGGTTTGGACCGCTAAAAACTTGTCCGGCACTATTGCGGTGGTAATCCCAAAGGACCGGAAACCGATCAAAGTTATTTTTCGCAATGGAGAAACGGGTCAGTACACGGGCAATGAGCTTGACCCGCTTAATAAATTATATCTGGATTCTGGGAGGGCTGACAAAAAATGATTTATTATATTTTTCTTGCGTTGGGGTTTTTTACCGGATTGACAGCATACCAATCCCGGCAACCATCTGGATTGACATTGCTTGATGTGCTTTTTTTTGCGGCAATCTCAGCTATTTGGCCGTTGTCGCTTATATCTGTTGGGACTGTGGGCGTTTGTCGTGGGTGGGTTTGGCTGGAAAATAAAGATTTCATGAATAAAAAAATAGGCGGTGGCGAATGAGGCCGTTTGCGAAATGGTGCGGTAAAGAGATTGAAGTTGTGGTTGCAAGAAACGATCACCCACGGCCAGGTAAAGAGTTGAAACCTCCCTGGGAAACGGTGCCGGTGGATGAATTATATATGAAAATCCATGAGGAGATGTTTGAAGCGATCGAGGCGTATTCAGAATGGTTGGAGTATCCGACTGATAAAAACCGGGATGCGCTTAAATGGGAGTTGGCAGATGTAGCAACTACGGCAATGATGATGTCGGCAAATCTTGACAAAATTATGTCGGGGCTTCGGCGTGGGCGAGTCCGGGGGCGGGAGTTTCCGGTGTAAAAGAAAAGCCCTGCCAGATTTCTCCGGCGGGGCTTAATTGATTATTTTATATTTTTTCTTGTCCAGGCAATCAGTTTTTTTTGCCTCTCTATCTCAGCTTTTAAGATTTTCAACTCAATTTTATCATCAAGTGCCTGGTTTTGGTATATTTTGATTTCTTGTTTAGCTGCCAGCAACTCCTCATGGATAATAATGGTTTGGGACATCACAACAAAACCTATAGCCAATATTGACAGGATCGCTATGGTTGATTTCATATTTTGTCCAGGTATTCTCTCAGGGCAGTCTCAAGCACCCAGGCCTTTGTCCTTCCGTTGGCCCGGCAATAATCGCCGAGGCTTAGGATTAGGTGGGCCGAAAGGCGGGTACTGAATGGCGTCTTTATATTTTGTGCAGATACCCGGGGGTTGCCGGGGTTGCCAGATCCCTTTCTGGTGCCTCCCCATGTGGGTGGTTTATTTTCTGTCATTTTATTTTTCTCTCCTTGAATTTTTCAAACATTTTACAGTCGTGGGCCATGGTATTAATCATGACCGTGAACCCGTTTTCCCCTATTGGGCTTTCGGCCATGATTGTGTTCAGGGTTCCAGCCATCTCAGACAATCTGTGATATGCGGTGCATATTGTTATGTGTTGGCAATTTAAGCATTTTTTTTCCATGGTAAATCCTCCAGAGTTGTGCCCGGTTTCCCGGGCGTTGTGGTGGTTATCCGAGCATATATTTTTGAGGTGTTGTTTTTGCCGCCCTGAATATTTCAGCCCATCCTAAATGTTCAAACGACGCACCTAATGAGATCCAAACACTCCTACCTCCTGAGACTATTTTTAAACAAAAACCTGAAAAATCAGTGTATATCGCCTCAATTCTGTTGGGACGGTAATTATAAAGAGCCAGATTATATGAAACATATACTGCCTCAATTCCGGTGAAAACTATTTTTTCTTCCATAAAATCCTCCGGTGTTGTGCCCGGGGTGGTCCCGGGCTGTTAAGATTTATTGCAGCAGGTAGCCATTGCGCACCCGGATACCAGTGTCAGCGTCCCTAAAATCCTCTTCCAGTCGATTCCCCTTCCTGAACATATTATCCTGCCCAGCCAGTCTGTAAAACTCTGACATGGCCTCCCTGCCTGTGGCCATAGTCCAACTTGGGCCGTCGCTGGCAGGATTGTATCCGGTGAGGGTGCAACTCTCCAGAATATCCAGCTGATTCAATTCCCCCTCCGGGGCCTGCCCGGTCCACTGGCCGGATGAAAATATATGTCCATCCTCAACCCAAACGGCGGTTCTACTGGCTGCGGTTGCCTGGGGGTCGAGGTTTTCGCGCTGTTTTTCTGCCATCAATAATGCCTTGATTCTATTGGTCGGTGTGTTGAAATTCTCCATGGTATTTCTCCTTGTGGTGGGGCCGAAGCCCCGGTTGAGTTTAGATTCCTAAAAAATTCATTGCAACCTGGATGCCTGTGGGCTGATAGCAGGCGTCCTTCACCATTCCGGTTTCATCCTTAACCGCTTTGTCTGTAACCAAATCCATGACCGATCCGCGATTAACGGGTTTGATATGACATGCCAGAAATTTAAACTCTCGGTCGGATGCCAGTTCTATTCCTTTAAAAGTTTTCTGGCCTTTTCTGACTGCGGAAAGTTTAACCGCCATGCCGTTTACGCTGATTATTGAGCCGCTTGAAATTTTCATTTTGTTTTTTCCTGGTTGGTTGTGCCTGGTTTAAATTTCAGATATGTTCTTTTTTTCAAAAACAATGTAGGAAATTGATCCAGCATCTTCAAAATCGTTAATATATGCCAGGCCATCAAACCCGCCAGTTATTAATTCTTCTCTGTTAAGGCCACACAAATCATTCTCACTTATGGGCTGGCCATTATTCCACGGATTCTCAAGAGTGATCTCACACTCGAAAAAACATTCCGGATTTTCATCAAAGAAATATTCAATGTCTTCAATATCCCAATCCATAACGGTCTCATCAAATTTATTAACACGCTCTACAGCCGCGCGTTTTGTCCCGAAATGAAACCCAAGCGATTCATTTTCTGAGAAATCAATTGAAAATTCGTCAAATGTGAAGTTTTCGTCTGTTCCGTGATAGGCTATTTTTTTCATGGTGTTTCTCCTTGTTTGTGTCCGGTCTCCCGGGCTGATGTGTTATAACTCTATCTTGTTATTGCCATAAATTGTATTTTCGCGAATAGTTACGAGTGGTTGACCTATCTTTCCTTTTTCGTAATCTCTAAGATATTCAATTTCTCCTATATAGTTGATTGCCATGTCCTCTGTTATATTAACTCTGATTTCGTCACCATACCTGTTTATCTCCGTATTGGCCGGTATAGTTAATTCATACACAAAACCAGAACCGCGTTGACTGTATTCATCGAAGAAACAAGTTTCTTTCGGGAAAAATGCTTTTATTCTACTGTCAGTGTAATGATAAGCCCTGATTTCAGATGTTGTACTTTCAGATGATGTAAGTGTTTCAGTCCATGCCATATCCCTTCCGGGGTATCTTGCAGATCCTTTAACTTCTATTTTTTTTGCTTTCATTTTGTTTCCCCCTGGTTGGTTGTTTTTGTTTTGATCTTGAATACATATTACAGTTATTTTGATAAGCTGTCAAGCATTTAATTTTATTTAATTTATAATAAATACAACCTACTGAAATTGTTAGTATATTTTATTTCAGATATTCTTGATTCAAGTTTTTTGCCTGGCCCAGCTACCCGGGGGCCACCTCTGTTTTCTTTTTTTTTCATGGTATCTCTCCTGAAAATTGGTTGGTGCCCGGTTTCCCGGGCGATTGGTTTTAGATGTCCAGGTTTTCAAAATTTATAACCACCGTGTCAAACATTGGGGATGTGCTCCACACTACCAGCGCTTCCTCTTCTTCATCAATTGCGTCAAATCCTATCTCGTCAATCCTCATGTCGAACATGTTGGCCAAGGCTGTATTAATTTTGTTCTCATTTTCTGGGTTGATGGCTTCTGATTTTGTCATTTTGTTTCTCCTTGGTTGGTTGTTTTTGCTGTTTCTCTCTCAGTGTTGATTACATAATACCACCATCTTGATAAGCTGTCAATCTTTTTATTTATTTTAATTTATAATAAATATAACTTACTGAAATTACTACCATATTTAGCATAAGTTATTTTAATGTTTCAAGATTTGGTTATTATTGTCCGGTCCCTATGCGTCAGAAAGTTTGCAATTAGGCGGGATAAAATGCTATGGTGGTTAAAATCTTGGTGATACGGGATAAGCGATAATATTTTTCAAGCCCGTTTCAGGTGAGTTCTCCAGGACTCAGTATCACCCTGTTACGGGCTTTTTGTATTTGGAGGTCCAACCATGAGGCAAGTTATATTCGTATTGTTCATTATTGCGTCAATGATCATGATCGTTATCAGCTACCAGAACGGGAAACAAAATCCCCAGGCGGTTGAGGGTGCCAGCAGGTCCTTAGCAGCAGAGCCGGTTGTGCAGAACACAGCACTCAAAACAGCAAAGATGGAATGGTTAGAAGCAAGGGCTGCACAGACAGCAGCGGTGGTAAAGTATGGTGATGACCGGCACTCGAACTCAGAATATAAGGCTATCCAGGCCAGGGCAACGGCGGCGATGAGTAGCTTGAGTCTTGAGAAGGCAAGGGCGGGACAGTGATGGCACCAGCTCCTAAAAAACCCTGTTCGAGATGTCACCGGCGATTGACCGTTGGACGGTATTGTGCTGTGTGCCAGGTTGTTATGGATGCCAAGAAAGTTGTTGAGGATCGGCCATCGGCCACGGCTCGGGGCTATGATGGGCGATGGAAAAAAATTAGAGACATGAAGATACAGCGCTCCCCCCTGTGTGAGAGGTGCCTAGTTGATGGGTTTACGGTTGCGGCTGTACTGGTGCATCATATGGATAGAGATTCGAGCAACAACGCAGATTCTAACCATCAGTCGCTCTGTCTCAGGTGTCATCAGTTGGAACATAGGATGGATGGGCGGGATAGCTTGCGTGGATATAAGTAGCTGAAATTATAGGATATACCTCCCCCCGCCTCGAATCTTCCCAACTGTTACGTTTTTAACCGCTTGAATAGAAATGCGCACAGAAAGCCAAAATCACCATAGGGGGAGTTACCACCCCGGCAAAAGGAGAAGCCAAAAATCAAAAAGCAACCAAATCAAACCATGGTTTACGTAGGCGCACCATATTGGGATAATGACGAAAATGTAAGAAACTACCGCAGGCGTAAAGCCATAGAATACAGCGATCTTTTGTTCAGAAAAGGTATCCCATTCTACAGCCCGCTGATGTATTCCGAAAGATTTGCCAAAAATAACGCCAAAGAAGGCTATTGGTTGGCCCACGGCCTGGCCATGGTAAATGTCTGCACAGAAATGCGGGTAATATGCCTTCCTGGTTGGGAAGAATCAAAGGGGCTCCAGGGTGAAATCAAAAGAGCAGAAGGCCTTGATATCCCAATAAAGTACATTGAAAAGTTTTCAAGGATATCCTTTCACGGCAGCCGGGAACTAACCCTAAGCCAGTGCAAGCCAATAATCATGGCAGAAATTGAAAAGCACCAGCCGGACACCATCGTAACCCACGGGGAACCGGACGGGGCATGCCAGTATGCGAGGAGCGTCTGCAAAAGTGAAGGCATACCGCTAAAACTCCACTTTCTCCAACACTGGCGGCTCCAAGGCCAATTTCATTGGCGATCAACCTCAGTTTTGGAAGATTCAGAACATGCGATTTTCTTGCATGACGGTAAATCCTCCGGCACATCCAACGAGTTGAAGTTGGCAAAAAAAATGGGGACACCGTTCACCTATTACAAATTAAAAAACGGCGAACTCATCCCCACCATAGAAGAAACCGAAAACACAAAGGATTACACGCTTGACTTGATTGATGATAAATTTGATAAGGGCCTGGTGAAGGCGATCCGCACCAGCCCGGAATATCAGAGATTCAGAAAAGCAGTTTTGAAAAGAGACAAGAATAAATGTGTATTTTGTGGCGCCACAGAGAAATTATGTGTTCACCACATTATCCCATTCTCAAAATCCGACACACTGTCAATAGAGCCGACAAACGGCCAAACTTTATGCGAATCATGCCACATGGGGGTACATGGAAAACAACGATACTAAAATTCTTGACGTGGATATTATTGCCCAGATAACCGGGTATATGCGGGTGGGTGCAGAATACTTGCTGGCATCAGCAGCAGCCGGGATACCAAAACGAACAGCCATGGTCTGGTTTGAAAAATCAGAAGCAGCCGCAGAAAATGACTCAGAAGATATTTATTATAAATTGCACGAAACTATCCGGCAAGCCACTGCCCACGCCGAAGTAATCGCGCTCCAAAGATTATCAGCGGAAGGCGGGGCAGCGGGTGCCAGGTGGTTGCTCGAAAAAATGAACCCGGCAAAATACGGCAAGGCAAAAAAAGAGTCAGTCGAATTTGAACAAAACGGCATGGAAATAATGTCATCTGACGATTTGGCTTCTAAAATGGGGTTATAATAACTTGCCTACCTTGTTTCCTTGCATATTTGATGGTATGGGCAGTACCTTTGCTCTTCCCATCCCAAAAGGCGGCCACCACATCAGCATGGTTCACAATTTCTTTATTGCGCTCCAGATACCAACGGGGGTGGTAAGGCGTGCCCGGGTCCGTCTTGAACTTTGGCAGAAATTCAAAATATTCAATGCCATTTTTCTTGGCGTAGTTCCGGGCCAGGGTGTCGGCACCAGCGGCACCACCGGCGATAATTGTGGTAGGTGCCAGCTTGTCAAGTTGGGCGGTCATGGCGGCGAAGTCTTTAAAACCACGGCTTCCAGTAATTCCAATTATCATTTTTTACCACCTTGTATTTTTTTGAGTTCATTTTTAACTAAATTGTCCACCACGTTTACCATGGGCGCTTCTTTCAAGGCGGCCAGAAGCCGAAGTTTTGAAAGAGTTCCTGCCCAAATTTTTATTGTTTGATATTTTTTAACCATGTAGTAATATTACCACCATTTTGAGTTAATGTCAACACTTATTCAATTGAAAAGGAGAAATAAAATGGCAAGACCCAGAAAACCCACGAACCTAAAAGTATTGAAGGGAACCCAAAGAAAAAGCAGGATAAACCCAAACGAGCCTAAGCCGGAACTCAAAATACCGGAGCCCCCAGATTTTCTAAACGATGAGGCGTTGAAAGAATGGTACAGAGTCACCAAAGTTCTCTCAGCCCTGGGGCTACTCACTGAAATTGACGGAACCATGCTTGCGCTTTACGCCCAGTCATATGCCAGAATGGTTAAATATGAAGCGATAGTGGCCAAAAACGGGGAGCTTTACAAGACAAAAACCGGCAGTGTCCAGCTATCGCCGGCGATGTGGATTATAAACCGATGCCATGCTCAGATCCATAAATACCTCACTGAATTTGGCATGAGCCCGGCGGCCAGGAGCAAGGTGTCCGGCCAGAAATCGGAAAGTAAAAACGAGAACCCGTTCTCAAAAATTGCTAATAAATAATTGACATTGACTTGCAATTTCACAAATAACACGGTACGGTATTAATATTTGGTAATTTTTTTATCATAATATAATACGGTATCGAAAAAAATCGATACCGGGGGTTTCCATAGCAATATGGGGGCTTCCGGCTTTTTTTATTGGGGAAAATTAATGGCGTTATATCCATTGACAAATAAGTGTAATCTATACGCCAGACAGGTGATATCTGGCAAGGTTCCGGCGTGTATCCACATTGTCAATGCCTGCCAGAGACACTTAACCGATCTAAAAAATCAATTGAAACCATCCTGCCCGTATAAATTCGATAAGGCAAAATCAGAAAGCATATTGAACTTTGCAGAATTGATGCCCCATACCAAAGGCAAATGGAAGGGGTCTTTAATTGTCCTCGAACCTTGGCAGTGTTTTTTACTCGGGGTGCCATTCGGATGGGTACGAAAAAAAGATGGTTTCAGAAGGTTCCGCGAAATTTATGCCGAAATACCTCGTAAAAATTCAAAATCAACATGCGGCGCTATCATAGGCAATTATATGTTTTCAGCAGATGGTGAGCTTTCGTCAGAAGTCTTTTCAGCAGCCACCACAGAACAACAGGCGTATGAAGTATTCAGGCCAGCATGGAATATGACAGCGGCTCTACCAAAATACCAGCAAGCCTTTGATATTTCACTCGGCGGGACAGTAAAAAACCCCGGAAACATTTACTCGATGTCAACAGGATCGCGCTTTGAAACCGTTGTGGGAAAACCTGGTGATGGCGCGTCTCCGCATTGTTACGTGTTAGATGAATATCACGAAAGTAAAACAGATGAATCTTTCGATACCGGCAAAACCGGAATGGGTGCCAGGCAGCAACCGATGATGGTGGTAATCACTACAGCAGGGACAAACACAAGCAACCCCTGTTTTGAAAAGAGAAAGCAAGTTGAGAAAATCCTATCCGGCCTAATTGTAAATGATGATATTTTTGGGATGATCTACACAATTGACAAAGACGACCCATGGACAGATTTAAACTCCTGGAAAAAAGCAAACCCAAATTATGGGATATCCGTTTTTGAAGATTATTTAAAATCAGAACTTAAAACAGCAATACAGAACCCTCGCAAACAGAACATCATGAAATGCAAGCATCTCAATATGTGGAGTTCTTCAGGCTCAGCATGGATAAACTCCATAAACTGGGAAAATTGCCGTGATACAGAAATGAACCTAAACGATTTCAACGAATCCCCCTGCTACGTCGGCCTTGACCTTGCATCAAAAAAAGACATAGCCTCAAAAATGCGTCTATTCGTGAAAACCCCAGATGGCGAAACGAAAACACATTATTACCTGTTTTCAACGCATTACACGCCATCGGAAAACATAGAGGGCGAAGATAAAGCGCATTACGCAGGGTGGGCGCACATGGGCCACATTAAAACCCACGCCGGTGCCAGAATTGACATTGAAGAGATTCAGGAAGAGATTAAACTTGACGCTAAACGGTTTGACATCACCGGGGAGGAAAACGCCGGCGGAGATGTGGCCAGCGACCCATGGAATGCTCAGCAACTCGGGACAAACCTGCTAAACGAGGGAATCTCCTACGTGGAAATACCCCAAACAGCGGCCAGCTTGTCAGAGCCAATGAAGGAACTTGAGGTGCTGATAATGGAAGGCAGGCTACACCACGATGGCAACGAAGTAACCACATGGATGTTTCAAAATGTTTTTTGTGAGCCGGATATGAAAGACAACATATTCCCGAGAAAGGAATCGAAAAACAGCAATAACAAAATTGATGGCGCAGTGGCAACGATTAACGCCATGGCCAGGGCTATGTATGACACCGGCGAGAGTGCATCAGCATATGAAGATCGGGGGATTCTAACATTTTGAAAATAATAGATATTAGAGATATTTTATTCATAGGTGGACTGTCATTGCTCGGTTATGGCCTTTGGTTGAGAGAACCATGGATTGCATTTTCAGTATGTGGATCGCTTTTGATGGTTTCAGGGTACATTATGGGGGATAAAAAATAATGGGTCTTGTTTCCCGTATGGCGCGGCCAAAAGCCATGAGTAATAATCTTGAACAAATACTGAGAGATCACCTCGGTGGTGGATCTACATCTTCAGGCACGTCGGTTTCTAATGATTCAGCAATGAGGCAGGCAACCGTCTATTCGTGTGTGAACGTCCTTTCCAGGGTAATAGGCATGCTACCCTGTCACATGATGGAAAAAACCGGAAAAATAAGAACCATCGCAGAAGACTTCAGCCTTTATTCTATATTGCACGACTTACCTAACGAATGGATGACAGCTCCAGAGTTTTGGGGGATGGCCATAAACCATCTTGCACTCCGTGGAAACTTTTATGCCTTGAAAAATAACGGAGGGAGTCGGTGGGGGAGGTTAAAAGAATTAATCCCATTTGGGCCTGATATTGTTCAAGAAGTGGTTCAAAATAGCGATAAATCTCTGACTTACAAATGTATCTTTCCTGATGGAACCGTGATGAATATCCCAGGGACTGAGATAATGCACCTTCGGGGGATGACTTTAAATGGGTATATGGGTGTTAATCCAATTGCATATATCCGGGAGTCCATAGGGCTTGGCCTTGCAACCGAAGAGTTCGGAGCCAGGTACTTTGGGAGCGGGACACACCCGGGCGTTATCCTTGAGCATCCAAAAACATTGTCACCACAGGCACATACAAATCTATCTAATAGTATGGCAGAAACTTACAGTGGCCTTGGAAAATCTCATAGGATTATGCTTCTGGAAGAGGGTATGAAAATGCACCCGGTGACTATAAACCCGGATGACTCTCAATTCCTTGAAACCAGAAAATATCAGAAGAGCGAGATAGTCGATATTTTCTTTGGTATGCCACTAACTTTGATGAGTTCCGGGGATAACACTCCAACATTTGCCAGTGCAGAGCAATTCTCAATCGGTTTCGTGGTTTATGCCCTTATGCCATGGATAACCAAGATTGAAAAATCAATTTACAGGGATCTCTTATCACCGGCAGAGCGCAAAATATATTATGCAAAATTTAAGGTTGAGGGCTTGCAGCGGGGATCTTTTAAAGATCAGATGGATGGTTTCGCCACTGCCATTGATAAGGAGATTTTCAGCCCGAACGATGTTAGAGATTTACTTGACATGAACCCATATGAAGGCGGGGACGAGTACCGGACCCGGACATCGACAACCAAAGAAACGAATGCCGGGACAACTCCAGGAGACTCCACAAAATGAAATTAAATTACCGAAATGAAAAAAACGCAAAATTCATAGCGAGTCAATATGACAAACCGCTTGAAAAGTCTGAGTGGTATAGCGTTAAAAATGTAGCAGATGACGAGGTAGAGGTTTTTATCTCAGATTACATAGGTTGGCCCTTTAACGATGCTGGTGATTTTGTCCGCATGATGTCCGGCTTAAAACAGTCGAAAATTGTTATTAGGATTAATTCTCCAGGCGGGGACGTGTTCGATGGGTTCCAGATAGCCAATGCTATTAAGAACCATCCCTCAAAACCCGTCACCAGAGTCGAGGCACTGGCAGCGTCGGCAGCATCATACATCGCAGTATCTGGACATGAAAAACAGGCATATAAAAATGCAATGATCATGATTCACGAACCCATGGCAGGGATGTGGGGCAACCAATATGAAATGATGGAAGTTGCCGATATCCTGAAAAAAGTCAGCAGCAATATGATTGACATGTATGTTGACAATACCAACGTCGGCAAGCGAGCATTGAAAGACATGATGAAAGCAGAAACCTGGATGACGGCCAAAGAAGCCAAAGTAAATGGATTTATAGATACCCTTATCGAAGCAGGGGAACCAGTTTTAGCAAAATTTGACCTTTCCATGTTTGCTAATACCCCGGAAGACTTCAAAGCAGAAGATAAAAAGATTATTGACCCCAACATAAGAGATATTGAAAACCTCCTGCGAGATGTAGGCGGTCTTTCTGTGAACAAAGCCAAGGCTGTACTTGCGAGAGGCTGGCGAGCCATTGGTGATATTGACGAAGAGTCCGAAGCAGTTCCATCCGCAGAGGCATTTTTAAACATATTTAAAAAGTAAACAGGAAAAAAAATGGCTGAATTAAAAGACACCATTGAAGCAATCGGAACGGCCTTTGAAGCGTTCAAGATTGAAAATGACCAAAAAATTAAAGACCTTGAAGCCCGTGGGACAGTTGATCCTCTTTTGACTGACAAGGTTGATAAAATCAATGCCGACATCACTAAACTGAATGACATGAAAGCCCAACTTGAAGCATTGGACGCACAGGTTGGCCGAATGGTCACTCCTGGCGGCGGGTCCGCCCCAGTGGATCAGGCGAAGGCCGAACACAAAGCTGCCTTTGAAAACTGGTTCAGAAAAGGCGGTGAATCAAATCTTGCAGCCGTTAGGGATCTCCAGGTAACAGCCGGATTGTCAACTTTATCCGATCCTGATGGCGGGTACCTGGTAGCACCTCCAGAATTTGACACAGCTATTGAACGAGTGGCAGGTACCATTTCCGTAATGCGGAATCTTGCCACTGTTCGGTCAATCGGAACCAACACCTATAAAAAACTGGTCAATATGGGCGGCACCAGTTCAGGGTGGGTTGCTGAAAAAGAAACCCGCACAGAAACCAGCACCCCGACACTCCGTGAAATTGCCATTAACATGAAAGAGATTTATGCCGAGCCTGGATGCACCCAGATTTCCCTTGACGATACCACAATCGACCTTGCTGCATGGCTGGCCGATGAGGTTTCAATGGATTTCAACGAGGAGGAGGGCGAAGCCTTTGTTACCGGTGATGGTGTGGCAAAACCCCGTGGAATTGCGGGTTACACCATGGTTACGAACGCATCCTACGAGTGGGGAAAAATTGGTTATGTTCCTGGTGGCCATGCGTCACTAATTAATAACACTGATAAACTCATTTCTCTTGTCCATGCACTGAAACCTTCCTACAGGAACGGCGCATCCTGGTTGATGAATGACTCAACCTGTGAATCTATAAGGGCTTTGAAGGACGGAGACGGAAATTACCTGTGGCGGCCCGGTCTGACAGAGGGCACCCCGGACATGCTGTTCGGGAAACCCATTTCTTATGATGACAATGTGGCTGATATTGGGGCCGGTGCTTATCCCTTGTTTTTCGGCAACTTTAAACGGGCATACCTCATCCTTGACCGTGTTGGTATTCGGGTTCTCCGCGATCCATATACTTCTAAGGGAAATGTCCTCTTCTATACCACAAAGCGTGTAGGCGGCGGTCTGGTAATGTTTGAGGCACTGAAGGCGTTAAAAGTAGCCACTTCTTAACAAAACTGGCCGGGTAAAACCGGCCCAAAAATAAGGAATCAGAATAATGAAAGATTTATATAATAACATCGAGGTCACATCTGTACTTGATCCCATTGCGGTAACCGCTACCGCCACATATACCGATATTGATTTGCAGGGTTTTAACTCTGCTTGTCTGATTGTGAACTGTGGTCTTGGTGGAGAAACCCTTGGATCCTCTCATAAATTCGTTGGGGTTCTCTACGACAGTGCAGACGGCACAACATATGCGGCTGTTGAAACTGCCGACATGCTGGATCTCACGGTAACAGCCGGAACCATCTTCACTATTGACGCTACCGGAGAAGACAATTCAATCTACAAATTCGGGTATGTCGGTGGGAAAAGATATCTCGAACTTGTTGTCACAGTGACTGGTACGGTTTCTATGCCGATGTCCATCGAACTTATCAAAGGCGAGCCCGAAAGTTCTCCAGTTGATTAATCAGGTCTTGACTGACTACTCGGGCGGGGTAACTCCTGCCCGGGGAAACCACTGATAAAAGGAAAATAGAAAATGAGTAATTACCAACCAAAATGCTACCGAACAGAAGGTGGAGACAAAACAGTAATAGCATCCGGCGGCACCCTTGCCATGGAACCCGGTTCTTTCATCCAATTTGCAAACCCCACCGGCGCATCAGATTATTT
>Ga0222689_1000281_pt1 | contig 17414 bp, 13 predicted proteins | sample AntAcemetage1231_FD_179838 | JGI IMG/M metagenome (GOLD analysis project Ga0222689, IMG submission 179838) | Saline water microbial communities from Ace Lake, Antarctica - #1231 | ecosystem: Environmental > Aquatic > Non-marine Saline and Alkaline > Saline | place: Antarctica: Ace Lake...
GAAAATCTGGAAAAACTATTACAAGAAAAAATCCGACATTGTCAACTCAATGCAGGACAAACATCAACCATGTAAATCCATGGAAGTAATAAGCTAATAACCTGTAAACTTATTTTAGGACGGGTCAGTCTACCGCACGACTAGATTTCGGGGATTCCCGAACTTAATTGCGGGGAGGGGCTGGACGTAGTCCCCGAGAATTCTACCATTTCAGAATCTTCTCTCAATATAGGCTGCGCAGTACTTGAATCTAGTTCTTCCGAGAAACACACTCCAAATCGAAAATCACCTGTGCGAAGACGATCCAACGGAAGTGTACTTCGGCAAGCTCAGCAACCGGCCCATATTTTCATGTCAGAAGGGCGGCTTCGCCGCCCTTCTACCCACGTCACTCATCGGTCCCCGAGTTTACCGAGGGGGGGGTTCCCGAGCTATTCGCCGGGGGAAGGTTCCCGAGCTTTTCGCCGAGGGAAGGTTCCTGAGCTTTTTGTCGAAGGAAGGATCTTGAGATTGACGAAAGGTGTCCAAGAAAAAGGTAGAAAAGAAAGACTGAGCAGCATTGAATTTCCACAACAGCACAGTGCAATGCGAGAATTAAACGAAGTAGAATTTAAGTTTTACTAACCGCCACTTTCAAAGCGCTTTATCAATACCCCATGCACCAAAGCCAGATGAAGCATGTAAACCTATTTCAGGACGAGTCAACCCCAACTCTCTCATTGTCACATATTTTATGTCACATTATAAATGTGACGTGATTTTTGTGACACCGTCTGTCACGAAATTTCTGTCACGCTCCAGAATGTGACAATTATTTCGTGACAACAATTTTCAGCTCAATTCATTGAATCTTTCGAATCCCCTCTTCAAAACTTAAACGCACATAAACGACTATCCTACGACTATCAATTTTCAAAGTCGTAAATTCTTGCGGGGCGGGAGATGGACCCAAGGTATCTGGTGAGTTTTCTGCGGCCTCTAAGGAAGGCAAGCTCTATAAATTAATACCCAATCTTAATAGAATCAAAAAGCCCCGTCACTTGGACGGGGCTATCAATCTATTTCATTTCAGCAATTACAAATTGCTCAGTATCTTCTTTTTCGGATATTTCACCGTGTATTTCAATATTAACTCTCGGGTTTCCCCTGGACGGAGATTCAGCTCCCAATCTACAAATCCAGAAAGCGGATCATGCACCCCACCGCTCAACTCATCAATCTCAACAATCAATTCTCCCATATTCGACAAGGGAACTTGATCTTTCACTTGAATAGTGATTGGCTTCGACTTGTTGTTGGTGACCTTTATACTGTACCCCTTAGAAGTGCTCTTCTTCGACCCAAACACCGATGTTTTGCAGAAATCCTTGATCTGTTCTCTGCGAAGCACCACGGACTTGTCCCTTCCCAACGACAATTGCAATGTGTCTTGGTTAATTGCCGGATCAATGAATGCCTTGCCAACAAAGGTTCCTTGGTAGTAGATGTTTGATTCTCCTGGCATTAAATTGTACTGGGCCCAATCCGTTACACGCGCCAATAAGAATGCATCTTTATCCGATCTTGGAGCAGAGAAATAGCGGTAATCAGCTTTTAGCGAAGGACGCAACAACTCAACATCGTATTGCTTGTTGTCAGATGGAACGGTGTAAGGAATTCCAATTTTGAATTCTGTATTTACCAGCCCCTCTTGCTGCGCAACTGATCCACCTAATGTTTCAGCATCATCAGCTTTAAACATCATATCTGCTTCCTGAGCAACCCCAGAATATGCATTCATTCGTTGCTTATTGTTGCTATTATTATTGCTGTACACCTCCGGGTCATACATTTGAAGATACCATGGATTCAACACAGGCGGCTGACCTCCTGCTGTTGGGTTTCCTGTTGAGATGGTTAGATTAACCCTATCCCAATCGTAACCCGTGCTTTGGTAAACTTTAGCCTTGTAGATCAAATCAACTGGTCCGGTGATGTCATTGGCACGAATATCATAATTCGGCACCCAGCCTGCATTATACACTTGATAACTGATATCGAAGTTTCCATCTTGAACCTTATTGGATTTCACTCGGACTTCAATTTCACTTGAATTGCGATTCCATCGAGAATTCAATCCCGCCAAATCATTGTTCAATCGGTTGATCGTTTCTTGGAGTTCCTGTTCTTCTTGACTGAGTTCTATCAATCGAAATTCAATTTCTTTCAATCGAGTTCTGTAAAAATCTGCCATCTCAAGCAGGTCTTCAGCCAACAAATTACTGTCTTGACCTTTGATGACTTTATTGGCTAAAATCATCCCCTTTTCTTCCTGATACACAGACTTTAAACTCCTTCTCATCTGAATCTTTAGTTGAAGATCTTTGAGACTGTCTTTTTTGACTTCAATTTTCGGGGAGAGCTTTTGATCCTTCAGATAATTGATTTGATGCTTCACTCCCATAATCATGAAATCACCTTTGGCGCTCACTTGAATACTGTTGGCATCGAGGTTGCTCGTCAATCCGGTGAATTTCAAGATGTTTTCTCCTGACTTTAATGATGCTTTCGCTGTTCGAGTGACCTGAGCTCCTTTGAGGAACACGGTTACATCTGATACTTCTCCTTCTATTTCAATGGTGTTTTGTGCCCATACTGTTGCTGGCACTGTTAACAGCATCATAAATGCCATTGTGATATTCTTCATCATAAAAATTAGTTTGTATGCAAGTTAATGCTTCAAGTGAATCAGTCGTCGATTACGGCTGGCAAATTACAGTATCATAAACCGCGCCATATCCAGCCCACAGTCCAAGTCCACCTTCTACATTTGTAAAAACATTGGCTGGAGAAGCAAAAGGACTTCCTGAACTTGCAACTTGATCTTCAAATGAACTGACAAATCGGAATACGCCTCTATCTATAACGCAACCTTTCACAACAACTGTGTCCCCAATCTTGTAAAATCCACGTTCGTCGTTCACATCATCTTCCTTCCCCGAATTGGGCGCCGTTCCTCGAAAAAATCCAAACTCAAAGCTCAATCCATTGAAGAAAACATCATCACTCACCGAACCAAGAGGCGCTATGAATCCTTGGTCCTTCTGCTCACCGGCATCATCGCTCCATTCAGGATAGCTATTGATTCTTTTGGCAAACCAGCGGTAGGCATTCCCCAAAGTGTCAGGATCAGAAATAACTGCGTAGAGAAAGCCCAGGCTGTCTGTATTCCCAGAAACCCGGAACCATAGACTATCCAATGGAACTAGCTTGTTAATTTTCGTGACAGCAGTCGCAACATCAGCGTCCAATTCAACTTTCAAGGTGTAGGATTTGTCTAGCTCTCCTCTCATCTGGGGATTAAAACTCGTGTAGGCGCATATGTTCACTTGACTGAGTTGCTCTGCCGTGAATCCTGTGATTTCCGTGACCAAAGGCAGTAATTCTTCTGGAATATCTGCACTACAAATTGCTATTAATTCTTCCTCGATAGTACCGTTGGACAATGTTACTACGGCATCTGAGCGATATAGATTTTGTATCGAATTGAGATCTGTGGGAGCAAAAAAGGATGAGCTTTTAGAGATAAGGACTAAGGGAGCCTGCCCTTGTTCTATGTTTCCTTCAACTACGATTTTCGGAACAGCAGCGGGTAAATCAACCGTTATTTCTTTCTCGCAAGCATACAGAGACGCGATTACGGCGAACGCAAACAGAATTAAAATTCGATTCTTTTGAATCATGCTAAAGTTCTTCTTCATACAAAGGTAGAACAGCTTACTGCTTTTCAAAGTTGAAAATTCATTTAATTTGGGAATTAAAGCTTAAAAGAGAGTCTGAAAAATACTTACTTTTGCCCCGCAAGAAAGTTCTCTCAAATCTAGAACAAACAAGGAAATGATTGAAACCAAAGACCTAAACGAGGTCGTCAAAGGTAACCCTTCGATTATCAGTCAAATGGCTGATTTTGACCACGAACAGATTGTTTTCTGCCAGGATAAAGCTGCAGGTTTAAAAGCAATCATCGCTATCCACAATACCGTTTTAGGCCCCGCCTTAGGAGGCACAAGAATGTGGGCTTATCAAAGCGAAACAGAAGCATTAACAGACGTATTGAGATTATCTAGAGGAATGACATACAAGTCATCCCTTGCCGGTTTGAATCTTGGTGGAGGCAAAGCAGTCATCATTGGTGACGCCCGTAAAGACAAGAACGAAGCCTTGATGAGACGATTTGGAAAATTCGTTGATGGGCTTGCAGGCAGATATATCACAGCAGAAGATGTTGGAATGAGTTTGAGGGACATGGAATATGTCCGCATGGAAACAGAAAGCGTTGCCGGACTCCCCGAACACATGGGCGGTAGCGGTGACCCCTCTCCTTTTACTGCCTACGGTGTGTATATGGGAATGAAAGCTGCTGCGAAAGAGCAGTACGGTTCAGATAGTCTCTTGGGTAAAAAAGTACTCGTTCAAGGAATTGGAAGCGTAGGATCTGCACTCGTTGATCATTTGATCAAAGAAGGTGCTATTGTTAGCGTGAGCGATATCTACCAAGATAGAATCGACGCCTTAGTTGCAAAACACGGTGTGACTGTCATCAATCCTGATGAAGTTTATAGCCAAGACATGGACATTTATGCGCCTTGTGCTCTTGGAGCAACCGTGAATGATGCTACTCTTGCTAAATTGAAATGCAGCATTATCGCCGGAGCAGCCAACAATCAACTGGCGACAGAATCGAAGCACGGCATTGATGTCATGAATAAAGGCATTGTTTACGTTCCTGATTATTTGATTAATGCAGGTGGAATTATCAACTGCTATTGGGAGGTGATTGGCTACAGCCGAGAAGCTGCGATGAGCGGAACAGAGAAGATTTACGATACAGCTTTGAAAATTTTCAAGCTCTCGAAAGATGAAAACATTCCTACTTACCTAGCGGCAAATAGACTTGCAGAGGAGCGTTTGAATGCTATCGGCAAAGTGAAACTGAGTTACTAACACAATACATCTTACCCAACCCTAACATGCTTAATCGAAGGCAGTTGAGGATTAAAGTGCTACAAGCGCTTTACGCCTATTACCAAAGTGAAGAAAAAGACCTAGCAAAAGCTGAAAAACAGCTCTTCTTCAGTCTTGACAAGGTGTACGAGTTATACCTCTACCTTTTGCTCTTGATCGTTGAAATGCAACGACTTGCAATCGATAAGATTGAAACAGGGAAAAACAAGAGATTACCTTCCAAAGAAGAACTTACCCCGAACACTAAGTTTGTCACAAACACCCACTTAAGACTTTTGTCTAACAGCAAGAAGCTCGCTAAAAAGGCTGAGGAATCTGGAGTAAGCTGGCAAGACAATCCCGACGTGGTTAAGAAGGTATTCAAAATGCTTATCGAAACGGATGAGTATAAAGAATACATGGAATCGGCTGAACGTGGATTCGACCACGACAAAGAATACCTCCTTAAATTTTTCAAGAAATACTTGATCAACGATGAAGGTATCCAAGAATACTTCGAAGAAAAAAGCATTTTCTGGAACGATGATCTTGATTTGATGGCTGGAATGGTCCTCAAAACCATCAAGTTGATGGAAACAAGTCATGACGATGTTGAACTTCTTGAGCTTTGGAAAGACCCGGAAGACGAAATTCATTTCGCGAAAACTCTTCTCGGACAAACCCTCATTCTGGGTGAAGAAAACGCGAAAGACATCGATGAATGTACCAAGAACTGGGAGCTTGAGAGAATTGCTGTCATAGACATCATCCTAATGAAAATGGCATTGGCAGAAGCTCGAGCTTTCAAAAGCATTCCCCTGAAGGTGACGCTTAACGAGTACATCGAGCTATCGAAGTATTACAGCACTCCTAAGAGTAATGGATTCATCAATGGTGTTTTGGATCAATTGTTTGCCAAGCAAAGAGAGTCCGGTAAGATTGTGAAAACAGGAAGAGGATTAATTGAATGAAATTTCCAGTAAACATAGCAATCGCGTGTCTTTGCGCTTTGAGTTTGAATTCCTGCAAAGAATCAAACGATAGCATAAGTCCTGACGTTATTTATTTTCCAGACGCGGACAACGTTGACATGGACAAGCTACCTATACTAACTTTTCAAGATACCCTCTTTGAATTTGGGACTGTTTTGGAAGGAGAAATCATCAATACGGTTTACCGCTTTGAGAATACTGGAAAAGTTCCATTAATCTTAACCCGTGTAGAGCCTTCATGCGGATGTACAATCGCCAATGACTGGCCCAGAGAGCCGATAAAACCAGGCGATGAAGGCAGCATCAATATTACTTTCGATACAAATCAACGCATCGGAATTCAAAACAAGAGTATCACAGTAATTGCAAATACTTACCCCAGCTCGACAATACTATACCTGCAAGGAAGTATCATCGGGCCACAAAAAACACAATAAATTATGTTAGCAACCATACTTGCTCAAACAGAAGGATCGCCATGGGCATCGCAGTTGTTTCTTTTAGGTGGATTGATGTTAATCATGTATTTCTTCATGATTCGTCCACAAATGAAGAAAGCCAAAGAGGCAAAGAAGTTTAGAGAGAATCTGGATGTTGGAACTAAAATTGTCACCATCGGTGGTATTCACGGTAAGATTCTAGAATTGGGAGATACAACTTGTTTGATCTCTGTTGATTCTGGAAAAATGCGTGTTGAAAAAAGCGCCATCTCTCCTGACAACAGCTCTAGCGAGCAAGAATTAACTCAGAGAAGTAAGTAAGGATCGTGGAAGGAAAGAATGTCTTTTCCTTCTTCCGTAATGGAATTCACCCTAAACTTAGGGTGTTCTTGATCTGCCTTTTGATTTCTGGATTTATTTGGACTACCATGGTTCTTTCGAAGAACTATGACGCAAGAGTCAAAGTCAATCTCAACTGGGAAGACATTGGTAATCTGACGGTTGTGACCAAATCAGGGGACCAAGACCTTGAAGTAGATTTAGAATCACAAGGATTTGGAATATTCACTGACAATTGGTTCTCCAAAGAACGAATTATCGTGTTGAATCCAACCCATCCTGCAATTAGTAAGGTGGGAATGCGCTATAAATTGTCCACCTCCAAGCTTAGGCCTGAATTGAATGATGATTTCGGAAGCTCGAAGCTGATTCGCACTATTCAACCTGACAGTCTCATTTTTTACCTCTGCCCAACAATTAAGAAGGAGTTGAATATTCGTCCTAGAATTTCATACGACCAAAGCCAAAAAGGACTTTTACCGGGTGAGGTACTTTGCAATCCTTCAACGGTGATGGTCACAGGTCCTGAATGCATTCTCGACACCCTGACCTATATAGCTACAGACAGCCTTTTTGTTAAGGACGGTGTCCGAGAAGCTGAAGTTAATTTGTTGCTTCCCTCCTCCTACCTCAGTCTAGAGACAACTAAAGCGAAAGTGAAAGCACCTCTGTTTCCTGTTTTGGATCAGAAACGAAAACTTGCCATTGAAGTCGTAAATGTTCCTGCTGGATATAAAGTGAAGACTTTCCCAGACTCTGTTGAAGTGAATTTCCAGATTTCATCGCAACGTGCCAAGCTCGTTCGTGCGAAAGAATTCAAGGTGATCGCAGCATTGCCGACAGACAGCATCAGCCTGAAACAATTGAAGAAGATTAATCTTGAACTGGCAAGTTCACCGAAAGATGCTGCTCAAATCGTGCTATCGGAGAGTAGAGTGGAGTTTATTTTGTTGATAAATGCCATTGAATGAATCATGTGTATCCAATATACTTCGAAGCCTTTAAACCAAGAGGAGGCTTTAACCCGAAGCTGACTGGGATTAACCTAATCATCTGCTGTCTTTTATTATTTCTCGCAGTTCAATATTTAAAAGAATCAATCCCTAACCCAATGATCATTGATACCATCACTTTAATGATTGGTTTGGGCTTTTTAGGTGTTCTGATATATCGAGTGTTCTTCGAAATTGAAAAACCTAACCACAAGTCCGTAGGGTTGATTTGTTTTCTAGAGGACTCTATCAAGTTAATTAGTGAGCAAAAAACTTTTTCATACGAAGATATCACTGAGTTTAAAATAGGTCGAATAAGAGAAGCAAAATTGCCTATTCGTGATTTGATTTACCCATGCTATAGTGCAGGTCAGGATACCTTTCTGATTCTTTCTTCAAATAAAAAGAACTTAAAAATTCACTTGCGCTTGAATAATGATGATGACAAGCAAGCATTTGAAACAATAGCTCGCGATCAATTCGCCAGTGGGCGTATAAAGCTTAATACGGTATATTATGGTCTGGATTTGAATTATGAAGAAGTTCAGAAATTAAAAGGAACAGCACAAAAAAATGGCTAGAAGCCCATGGTGCCTTTGCCCTGCTATTTGCATATTCCAACAAAACTTAATACACCGTTTGGGCAATAGGCTCGCATCCTTCACTTTCTCTTAACCGCACAGAGCTATTGAGAGAAAAGTTCAGGTTGATGTTAAGAGGCTTTAGCCCGAACGAAGACGGTGAGCACAAGATGACTTGGGTCACGGTGGGAAGCTATTCAATGTTGTACACCGTTTTTAATTTTCGTTTTATTCCATTGGCAAGTCAGGTCTGACATTTGTTATAGTTGGGCTAACGGTAAAGCAGGTTTGAAAGAAATGGAATTCTTCTTCCGAAAGTTCATCGAGTTGTTGCCCATACCATTGTTGGCTTTTTGTGTTAGCGAATGCTTTCACAGCAGCAAATGACTGTTTGAATACAGATTCTATCAGCTCAGTATTCACTTCACCCCATTCAAATCGAAGCTGAATGTCAACATTCTTTTTTTCTCCTAATCTTGATTCCAACTCTGTATTTACATAGAATGAAATCGAATCGAGGTTGCAGTATTCTAAGTCTATTCGTACGTCATCGTTTGTTTTAATGAAGATCTCGATCATACCTAATGACGGTAAATGCGGATAGCATCCCTCAAACACATCGAACGATATCTGAGTTCGCCTATTTTCAGCAGTCATAACCTTTCCAAAAACAGAATAAATTGTATCACACAGGTCTATATTATACAGGGAATTTATATTTGAAATTAGATTATCCGAGCTTTTTGAAAAATCAATTGCAGTTTGACCATCGTATTCTCTTTCAAAAAGCAATTGTTCAAATCTGGTTTTATCACTGGGCTTGGAACAACCAAAAATGAATAGGCTAAGTGTTAATATGTACTCTCTTTTTATCATATGATGTACAACAAAGAAATAACATCCCCTTTCCTAATCAAACCGCGGCTCCGGAACATCCTTTCCAAAGTACTTAATTATAAAGTACAGCACCGCTAATCCCATTGGAAAGCTGATCCAAAACGGTACGCCCAAAGCTCCTGGAATTGTACCCACCCCCAATGAGACCCCTCCAACCAACAAAGCATAAGGCATTTGAGTCCTAACGTGATCGATGTGGTGGCAAGAAGTTGCTAACGAACTGAGAATCGTTGTGTCTGAAATTGGAGAGCAATGATCTCCAAGCACAGAACCTGCAAGAACACAAGCAACAGTGTTGTAGAATATCATCATTACCTCTGCATGTTCGTAGCCTGCGCCCACAGCAACACTCCAGCTTAACGGAAGCAACAAAGGATAAAGAATCGCCATGGTTCCCCAAGAAGATCCTGTTGAGAAGGATACCAAAGCGGCAAGAATAAAAGTTACTGCAGGAATAAGCCATGGTGCGACACCACTTCCCAGCGAATTCTGGAGAAAGTCCGCCGTGTGCATTACATCCGTGACATCAGCTAAAGTCCAAGCGAGTGCCAAGATTAGAATGGCATGCATCATAAATTTGAATCCATTCACTACTGCTGCCATTGCCCGGTGAAGATTCAATTGCTTCCCTCCGACTGTAATTAAAATTGCAACAACCAATCCTATCATTGAAGACCAAAGCAATGCCACGTAGGAATTTGAATTCCCGATAACGGCAGACAATTGTCGAGTGAACGAGAGACTTGAATCCTTCCAAATCGACGCATCCCAACCCGTTACTAGTAATCCTGTGATGGTTCCTAAAATCACTATTCCTAGTGGAAGAACAGCATACCATGATTTCATGGAAACACCAGGAGCCGGTTCATAAGCCTTCATTTCATCTTCATCAATATGCTCAGCACTCTTCACTGAACTCACTTTTCCTTCAATTCGAGCCCTCATTTCAGCTTTGTACATTGGACCAATGTCTTTCCGCATGAAAATGAGCATCAGCATAAAGATCAAGGTGAACAAAGGGTAAAAGGAATACTGCAAGGAAGACAAGAATATACTGTAAGGGCCTTCTGCCAACTCGAATCCAGCGGCGTTAATCTTTTGAACTCCATCTCCAATGTATCCCAATTCAGCCCCTATCCATGTAGTAACAAACGCAATTGCTGCAACCGGCGCTGCTGTGCTATCTACAAGGTAGCTCAACTTTTCACGAGAAATTCTCCAGCGATCTGCCAATGGACGCATGGTGCTTCCCACAACAAGAGTATTCGCATAATCATCGAAAAATATAGCTACTCCCAAAAGCCAAGTGGTAAACTGTGCATTTCGTGCAGAGTTCGCAAGTTTAGACATCCTATTCACCACGCCCTGCATTCCCCCGTTCTTAGAAACAAGGGCTACCAATCCTCCTATAATAGAAGTGAAAAGGATTACCGAAAGCCGATCTGAATTGGTGAGTGCATCAAGAATATACTCTTCAATAACCTTGAAGAACCCTATGAATATTCCAATCCATCCTTCCGCGTAATAACCAATGATAGCGGTACCCACGAAAATCCCAGTAAAAAGCGAACTCAGTACTTCCCTGAAAACAAGGGCCAATCCGATTGCCAGTAATGGAGGCAAGATTGAGCACCAAAGCGGAATAGGATTAATTTCCTTCTTTTCAGAAAAAGAACCCGCCTTGAGTTCGTAATCCGATGAATCAGAAATGGTGCTTGAAAACATGGCCTCACCAGCGTTCCATTCGATTTGATAAGGAAAATTGTTGAACGTCACATTCAAAAAACTCCCGTTTTCCGGAGATTCAGTCACTTCTCCAATCCATCGAATCACCACATCATTTTCTAGTCCTTCCACCCAAAAATATGGCCATTCTACTTCTAAATTCTCAGGCGAATAATCTCTGCTAATATTCTCATCTTCAGCAATCGATTTTGCCTGGAAGGAGAATCCAAGCAACGAGCACAAGAGTAGAGTTATGAAGGAATACTTTCTTTTCAGCATTGACATAGTTTGGACTTAGGCGCCTAAAGATAATCAAACACATTTACCAAGCTTAAATTGAACATTCAAGCCTCTATAAATGCTTAACTTGCAGCATCAAATTTCCTATGGCAAAAAAAGTAGTAGCAGCAGATAAGATTGAGCAAGTTGAGAACCCGGAATCGGCTTTTATTTCAGTGTATGGTGCGCGCGAACACAACCTCAAAAACATAGATATCGACATTCCACGTGACCAGCTGGTAGTCATTACCGGACTGAGTGGCAGTGGAAAATCGTCTTTGGCATTTGACACCATTTATGCTGAAGGGCAGCGCAGGTACATTGAAACTTTTTCGGCTTATGCTCGACAATTTATAGGTGGATTGGAGCGCCCTGATGTAGATAAAATCACTGGATTAAGTCCTGTCATCAGCATCGAACAAAAGACTATTTCTAGGAATCCCCGATCGACAGTTGGAACCATTACCGAGGTCTACGATTTCATGCGTCTCATTTTTTCTAGAGCAGCTGATGCTTACTCGTACAATACGGGCAAAAAAATGGTCCGCTACAACGACGAGCAGATTGTAAAATTAATCTTAGACTCCCATCCCAAAGAGAAAATAATACTCCTCGCTCCTGTTGTCAGAGGTAGAAAAGGTCATTATAGAGAGCTTTTCGAGCAAATTCAAAAGCAGGGATTTGTTCGCGCTCGCGTTGATGGAGAAATTGTAGAATTGAAGCCCGGTTATCGAATCGATCGCTACAAGATCCACGATATTGAGATTGTTATAGATCGCTTAGAGGTAGATAAAGGCATCGATAAACGTCTACTAGATTCTACCCGAACCGCTTTGAGACTAGGCAAAGGCAGCATGATGGTCATGAAACATGGGGATGATGAAGTCAGGCATCTCAGCAGACATTTAATGTGCTCAGATACCGGAATTTCCTACCCAGAACCAGAACCTAACCTCTTCTCGTTCAACTCGCCTTACGGTGCCTGCCCGAAATGCAATGGGTTGGGACAGATCGCTGAAATAGATGAGAATAAGATTATCCCTGACCCCAAAAAGAGCATTAAAAAGGGTGGAATAGCGCCTCTCGGCGATTTCAAGAACAATTGGATCTTTTCTCAAATCGAGAAATTGCTGGAAAAGCATGGATTTAACCTCAGCACTCCTCTTGGAGACATGGAAGAATCATTGTTGAATGAAGTGCTTTACGGTTCTGAAGAGCATCTCAAAATAGCTCCAACCGCAGGAGTGAATAGCTATACCGTAAAATATGAAGGTGTGGTTTCATTCATTGAAAGGCATGCTCAAGAGACGAATTCTGTTTCAGTGAAGCGCTGGGCAGAGAGTTTCATGAACAAGAAGGAATGCCCATCATGTCATGGTGATCGTCTTAAAAAGGAGGCCCTCTTCTTCAAGCTGGCCGACAAACATATCGCTGAACTTTCGAGGATGGGAGTCTCTGAATTGGCGGCGTGGTTTGATGAGTTAGAGCCAAAACTGAGTGATCGTCAACTTCTAATTGCCAAAGAACCACTGAAAGAAATCAAGAACAGACTTGGTTTTTTGTTGGATGTTGGATTGGAGTACCTCAGCCTTGATCGAAGTGCTAAAACCTTGTCTGGCGGTGAAGCCCAGCGAATTCGTCTGGCCACACAGATAGGCTCACAACTGGTTGGTGTCCTTTATATTCTTGATGAGCCCAGCATTGGATTGCATCAAAGAGACAATGCCCGGTTGATTGAGAGTTTGAAGCAACTCCGTGATGCTGGAAACACAGTACTGGTAGTAGAGCACGACAAAGACATGATGCTTGAAAGTGACTACCTCATCGATATCGGTCCGGGAGCAGGTGTTCATGGGGGTAGAATTGTCGCTCAAGGAAAACCTGGCGAACATGTTGCTGGAGATTCTGTGACTTCTGCCTATCTCCGTTCTGAACTCAGCATTGAAATCCCCAAAGAAAGGCGAAAGGGAAACAAGAAAAAGCTAGTGATTAAAGGTGCTTCAGGGCATAACTTGAAGGGTGTAGATGTGAGCTTTCCCCTGGGCACATTCATCTGTGTGACAGGTGTGAGTGGCAGCGGAAAGAGTTCATTGATCAATCAAACCATCTACCCTTTGCTCAACAATCACTTCTACAACAGCTCACGTAAAGCTCTTGATTACAAGAAGTTAAGTGGACTAGAGCACTTGGATAAAGTCATTGAAATCGATCAATCGCCGATTGGAAGAACTCCTCGTTCGAATCCAGCGACTTACACTGGAATTTTCTCTGAAATAAGGAATCTTTACACCCTATTGCCTGAAGCGAAAATCAGGGGATACAAAGCGGGTCGATTCTCCTTTAATGTTAGCGGAGGGAGATGCGAAACCTGCAAAGGGGCTGGACTTCGTACCATCGAAATGAATTTCCTTCCTGACGTTTATGTGGAGTGTGAAAATTGCCAAGGAAGGCGATACAACCGTGAAACTTTGGAAGTCAGGTATAAAGGCAAGAGCATTTCTGACGTCCTAGACATGACCATCGAAACAGGTCTAAAATTCTTCGATAGCCATCCTAAAATCAGTAGGATATTAAAAACATTGGTTGATGTTGGGTTGGGCTATGTTACTCTTGGTCAGCAGTCTACGACTTTGTCGGGCGGAGAAGCACAGCGTGTGAAGTTGTCATCAGAATTATCTAAAAGAAGCACAGGCAATACCTTCTATATCTTGGACGAGCCGACAACAGGGCTGCATTTCCAAGATGTCAAGATGTTGATAGACGTTTTAAATCGTTTAACGAATCAAGGCAACACCGTATTGGTCATCGAACACAACATGGATATCATTAAAGTCGCTGACCACATCATTGATTTAGGCCCCCAAGGCGGAGCGGGTGGCGGATATGTCGTCGCAGAGGGAAGTCCTGAACAAATCATCAAAGTAAAAGAAAGCTTTACCGCTCAATTTTTAAAGAAAGAGTTAAAAGCTTAATAGAACTGCTAATAACTTAAAAAAGAGATTGAATAAATTGGGAATTGATTCTGTACCTTAGTCAATTGAAATTTTGAGTTATGAAAGACGGAAAAGTAGGAAAAGCCTTTAATCAAAGGTCTTGGAATGAAGTTAAGTCGAACGACAGTTGGTCGATCTTTAAAATAATGTCTGAATTTGTTTCTGGTTACGAAGCGATGCAAAAAATTAGACCTTGTGTCTCCATTTTTGGATCGGCTAGAACTAAGCCAGATAATCCATATTATATCTTGGCAGAAGACATTGCATTTGAACTCACGAAAAAGGGTTACGGTGTGATTACAGGCGGAGGTCCAGGAATAATGGAAGCTGGAAACAAGGGAGCGAAAAAAGGCAACGGTACTTCGGTTGGATTGAATATTGATCTCCCTTTTGAACAGAGCAGCAATGCTTATATCGATCACGATAAGAATATAGATTTCGATTATTTCTTCGTGCGTAAGGTGATGTTCGTGAAATACAGTCAGGGTTTCATCGCGATGCCAGGTGGATTTGGGACATTGGACGAATTGTTCGAAGCCCTCACCTTGATTCAAACACATAAAATTGGTCGCTTCCCTATCATCCTTGTTGGCTCTAAATTTTGGAACGGCATGATTGATTGGGTGAAGGAAGTCTTATTGGCACAAGAGAGCAATATCAGCGAGGCCGATCTTGATCTTTGGGTGGTTGTTGATACAGCTGAGGAAGCGGTAAATGAAATTGATAAGTTCTATTCTCATTACCTATTGAAGCCAAACTTCTAATTTTTTTCCTGGAGGTGTAACGAATTGCGTGTTTCGAACGTCTTACGGTTGAACCACAATCTACGCTATGAAAAAAGTTATACTCTCAGCTTTCCTATTTGCCTCCTTATTGATTCAGGCACAGGTATTTCCTTATGAATTCAGTGTTTCAACGGAGAGCTATTCCGATTTGGAAAATGCTACAGTTCTGAGCACAGAAGCTTGGGATGACCCAGCATACCTAATTCCTTTAGGCTTTGAATTTGAATTCATGGGCAGCACAAGCAGTAACCTCTATATTAGTCCGCTGCTTTATGGTGGAGCTCTGGGATTCACCGATCAATTTGATTTGGTGCAAGACCTCCTCATCGTGTATGGCTCAGATTTAATAGACATAGGATACAATGAGGAACTCAACCTCTCTCCTATTTCTGTACTAACGGAAGGCGATCCTGGATTCAGAATCGCTAAGATCGAATGGAAAACCTGCGGGTTCTACAATGAAGTTGCTGAACAAATGACTTCGGGTAATCGAGTGAGTTTTCAATTTTGGATTTACGAAGAGACAGGAAGTTTTGAAATTAGATTTGGAAGTGCCTCTGTGAAGCAGCCTGATTTGGTTCATGACGATGGAGCTCCTTACATTGCTTTTGTTGATGATTTGAATCTAGAGACAAATACACCAGCGGGAAGTTGGTTCTTAGAAGGTCCGGTACTCAATCCATCATTAAATTTATACACTGACATCAATAGTTTACAGTTCGTTCCTAATTTAGACAGTGATCCGTACTTTGGAATCACTTATCATTTCACTAAGCAGATTTCAAGTGGAATGGCGAACAATCAGCTGAAAGGCAATACATGGAATGCCTATCCCAATCCATTTAAATCGAACATCACATTTCAAAACGATGAGAAACTAGCTGGTGCTTGGATGCTTGAATTGAGAGATATGACCGGCTCCATCCTGCTAAAAGAAAACATCCAACGGAATTTGATCAATTCGAGTTTGTCGGATCTACCAAGCGGAATCTATTTTGCGACATTAAGCAATGGAACTGACGTTCAGACCATCAAACTCTGCAAGCAAGAATAAAAAAACGGCTTCCTTTTGGAAGCCGCTTTCAGGAAATAATCAACCAAAACAACAGTCTTAGTTCTTGATAAAAGGATGGATTTCTTCGTTTGATTCAGCATTGAGTTTCAAGAAATATACTCCTGAACTGATGTGCTGAATAGTAAGATCTCCGTTAGCGTTCAATGTTCCACTTTCAATGACTCTACCTGTAGGGTCGAGTATAGTATAGGTACTGTTGGTCTTGAAGCCTTGAATTTTCAATACATCCGTTGCTGGATTTGGGAAAACAGTAACTGCATTTGTAGCATTGAGTGAAATAGAAACATTTGGCTCTGTGCCAATAGTAAAACAACCTATTCCAGTAAACTCAAGATCAACAGTCCAAACTCCTGCTTCGATTTCCGTTAAAGGGTAAAAATCAGGAGTTTCGCCAATTTGAAAGCTTGTGTTATTAGATACAATCAAACCATAATTCTCCCCACCGTTTAAGGCATTATTATCGTCGTAGAATTTAAAATTCACAGTTCCTACTTCACCTGTGCTCTCAAATCCCCAAACCCTTTCCAAACTTGGACTGAGCAAAGGGAAATTGTCTTCTGACACGATCAAATCTCCATTGTTATGTGCCCAAAGGAAGAACTCATCATCCTCTAAATCTGTGGCTCCTGAGAATCTAACTGCTCCTGGGCCTTGAGAATCCTCATGCCTATCGTAAACGCTTAGTCTACCAATTCCGGCCAATTCGTAGCGATAAAATTCTTCCAAATGGAAGTAATCGACATCGTCTAGATCGATAAGGTACTTGGTCCCCAGGTAATTCGTAATCAATCTATGATGAACATCAAACAATCTCACCTTGAACTTGAATGCTTCAGACATCAACCCCTGTCCCCAGCGATCATTTAAATCTCTGCCCAATCTAATATCGATCTCGTCAGATTCATCTCTGTCGATGTCCATATCTTCCCATCTTCTGTTGTCGTCAACCACTGTAGCCAATCGCTGACCTACCCCGTTGTTGTAATACACAGCACCATAAATATGAGGCGCTGAAACATCACTGACACTGATGTCTCTTCCCATGTTTTCACCACCACCATTATTATATGCGTTTGCCGATACCTCATTGCTGTCTTTCCACGGGTGAATCATAAATCCATTCGCTTCGCGTGCTGAGGCTATCCAACCGTGTTCATTGTATTCCTCTCCCTCTGCTTGGACAAGCGTATAGAATGCAAAATCTCTGGCTGTCTCAATATCTTCAGCTCTCAAACATTGATCAACACCATTAAATGAAAGTGCTGGAAATCCATTAATTCCTTGGAACCCATCCCTGTAAGTCATCGGCTGGGCATCATTCATAACTACAGCA
>Ga0222689_1000283_pt1 | contig 17367 bp, 20 predicted proteins | sample AntAcemetage1231_FD_179838 | JGI IMG/M metagenome (GOLD analysis project Ga0222689, IMG submission 179838) | Saline water microbial communities from Ace Lake, Antarctica - #1231 | ecosystem: Environmental > Aquatic > Non-marine Saline and Alkaline > Saline | place: Antarctica: Ace Lake...
CTAAAAGTCCACATCTACACAAATTGTTGGATAGCGGAAAGCTGCTTAATTCTAGTCTTTAGTTTCCTACTTCAGCCAGTTGAACGACCAAACCGTCAAGCTCATCTGTCAGGTGAAGTTGACAACCCAAACGACTGTTGTCTTCAACGAAAAACGCTTGGTCTAGCATGTTTTCCTCGTCTTCACTCATTTCAGGAAGATCGTGTTCTGACTTGACATACATGTGACAGGATGCACACATGGCCATGCCGCCACAAGTGCCTTCCACCGGGAGTTCATAGCTCTTGCAGAGCTCCATCATATTCATACTCATATCGGTCGGAGCATCCAATTCATGCGCTTCTCCTACCCTATCAATGACAGTAATTTTAATCATTCCCATATCAGAATCCTTGAACACCATTTACGGTGGTGTATTTAAGCACTAAATTTTTATCCGGGTAGATTCTCTTAAATGCAGACTGAACCATGATAGTCGCTTCGTGAAATCCGCACAGAATCAATTTTAATTTTCCTTGGTAGGTATTGATATCGCCGATTGCGTAGAGTCCAGGAATGTTGGTAGAATAATCGACCGTGTTGACTTCAATAGCATTCTTATCGATGTTCAATCCCCAGTCTGCGATTGGCCCGAGTTTAGGAGACAATCCAAAAAGTGGAATCCAATGGTCAATATTCATAGTGACTTTGCCTTGGTCCTTTTGATCAATCACAATTGATTCAAGCTTTCCATTTCCATGAGTCTCAATCACTTCAGCATCAGTGATTAAATTAATTCGGCCTTTTTCAGAGAGATCAATAACCTTTTGAACCGAATCTGGATGTCCGCGGAAAGAATTTCTACGGTGAACCAATGAAACCTCCGTGGCAATATTGTTCTCCGTGAGGTAGACCGCCCAATCTAAGGCTGAATCGCCTCCACCAGAAATAACCACCTTTTTTCCTTGATAAAAAGTCGGATCCTTAATGATGTACTCCACTCCTTTATCTTCAAAATTCTCCAAGTGTGGAACCGGTGGTTTTCTTGGCTCGAAACATCCCAATCCACCAGCAATAGCAACATTTTTCGCACGGTGCTTTGTGCCTCTATTTGTTGTAACAATGAAGAAATCGTCTTCTGTTTTTTCAATCGTTTCAGCTCTTTCACCCAGGGTAAATCCAGGCTTGAACGGGGCGGCTTGAGTCAAGAGATTATCGACCAATTCACCTGCTAAAATTTCAGGAAATCCTGGAATATCGTAAATCGGTTTTTTCGGGTAGATTTCAGTGAGTTGACCTCCTGCTTGAGGGAGGGCGTCAATGAGGTGGCATTTCAGTTTGAGCAAACCCGCTTCGAATACAGTGAATAATCCGCAGGGACCGGCTCCAATAATAATGATATCCGTTTCAATCATTTCCGGGAAATTTGATGCAAAAATAGGGCAATTTTAGAAAGCTGTTATATGATCTTAGTCACAGCCAAACATGATTACAGGGCTTAAACAGCATTTAATGTTGAATGTTCAGGATTTAAGACAAGGGAGTAACGCTGGGATTCATCATGTTGATCGCCTCTACCCTTTTAATAGAAGGGGCTGCGCTTTTAATGACTTCCTCTACGCCGGCTTTCATGGTCATAACACTCATGGAGCAATTGACACAGGCTCCGTGAAGTTCAACCCTCGCGACAAGATCATCCGTAATTTCAACCAAGGAGATATCACCTCCATCAGCTTCCAGGTAAGGCCTAAGTTCCTTGAGGGACTCTCTTACTTTTGCTTCCAATTCTGTTTTAGACATCTTGTTCAGGGTATTTCATACTCACTTCAACTACTTGGGTAGGAGCTTTATCTTTCACTCTTTTATCCAACTCTATTAAGAATTTATCAATTATTGCATTGAAGGCTTCCACAGAGGGAGTTCCTTCTTGCAACATGGCTGGTCGGCCAACATCTCCACTTTCACGAATCGATTGAATCAAAGGTAATTGTCCAATCAAAGGCACTTTCAATGCTTCCGCCAAATTAGCGGCCCCATCTTTTCCAAAAAGATAGTACTTATTGTCAGGCAATTCAGCCGGTGTGAACCAGGCCATATTTTCAATTATTCCGAGTACTGGAACATTTACCGTTGGTAACTGGAACATGGCAACACCCTTTCTGGCATCGGCAAGTGCAACTTCTTGTGGTGTTGATACGATTATCGCACCTGTCAAAGGCACTGCTTGAACCAGAGTGAGGTGAACATCGCCTGTACCGGGCGGAAGGTCAACAATCATATAGTCCAAATCTCCCCAATGCGTATCGTTCACCATTTGATTGAGTGCTTTAGTAGCCATTGGACCCCTCCAAACAATTGCTTGAGAGGAATCGGTGAAGAATCCTATGGACAACACTTTAACCCCATGATTCTCTAGCGGCTTGATCAAATCCTTGCCATCAACATTCACTGTCGTTGGCCTTTCGTGGGTGAGATCGAGCATGGTAGGCGCCGAAGGACCGTAAATATCGGCATCGATGAGCCCAACTTTGAATCCTCGCTTTGCCAATCCAACAGCTAAATTCACTGAGATTGTGCTTTTTCCAACTCCACCTTTACCCGAAGCGACAGCAACAATATGCTTTACCCCCGGCAGAACTCTTCTGGTTTCAACAGTTTGTTCTTCCTTTTGTAGCGCTTGGATTTCGACATCCAACTCCCATTCTCTTCCAAGAACACGCTCAATCGCAAAGGCACAGGCTTCCTGCATGCGCTTTCTAGCGTGCATAGTAGGATTTGTGATCTTAACTACAAAATGAATCTTCTTCCCATCAACTTTCACATCGTGAACCAATCCCAGTTCTGTGATGCTTTTTTTGAGGTCAGGCTCGACTACATTAGATAAGGCCTGAATTACCGATTCTGTTGAAATACTCATGCTGTAAAGTTACGAATCAATTGTTCTTAATCATCAAAACCCAGCTCATCTATCGGGTTCCAAAAGTGCTGTTGAAAATTGACGATTTGATCGTCTACAACCTTCACTCCTTCCGCTTCCAACAAGCTTTGCATGGCATCAGGAGAAGGGAAATGCATTTTACCACTCAACATCCCGTTTCTGTTAACCACACGATGTGCAGGAACAGGCGGCAGTTGTTTGTGGGAGGCATTCATCGCCCAACCCACCATTCTCGATGCTGAAGCGCTTCCGAGGTAACGTGCAATTGCCCCGTAGCTTGTCACTTTTCCCTTTGGAATAAGTCGAACTAAATCGAATACATCTTGATAGAAATCATTGCTTCTCTTGCCTTCAGAGTCCATCATAATCTCACCCTGATGTATTTAATCAATGCTCCTTCTTTTAACCATCGGCGCTCATAAAATGTTTTGATATTCATGACTTCTTGAAACTCTTCATCTACTCGAGAGCACAAGTCGCCATAAACATCAGCACTGTGAATTTCTATGTTATAGTTCGCTTCGGGCAAGGCCTCCATGGTCCAATCGTACAATAAAGTACTGTCTGTCTTAACGTGAACTATGGCTGTTTCAGACATAATCTTTCTATACCTCTCCAAAAATACCGGGGCAGTCAGCTTTCTCTTTCCTTTTTCATCTTTCGGCTGAGGGTCAGAGAAGGTCAGCCAAATTTCTGATACCTCGCCTGGATTAAAAAAGCGTTCAATAAATTCAATTCGCGTGCGTAAGAAGGCAACATTTTTCAATCCCTCTTCGGTTGCTGTTTTAGCTCCTCGCCAAATTCTTGCTCCCTTAATATCTACCCCAATAAAATTTCGATCAGGATACATTCTTGCCAATCCAAGGGTGTACTCTCCTTTTCCACAGCCCAACTCTAATGTGATTGGATTTTCATTGCCGAAATGCGAATCCCATTTACCGGCGAAAGGGCTTTTTTTATCCCTGACCTCGGCTATTGAAGGTTCAAAAACATTTTCGAAGCTCTTGTTTTCGGCAAATCGCCTGAGTTTATACTTTGGCATTGAACTGATTTGGGCCACAAATTTAGGTATTTTCGCCCCAAGCCTACCTATATGATGCCATCGAAAACCATACTGATTTGCCCTTTGGATTGGGGACTTGGTCATGCCAGCAGGTGTTGCCCATTGATCGATGGGTATCGGGCTTTGGGACATCGGGTTATTGTAGCATGTGATGGGCGATCATTCGAATTCTTCACTCAAAGGTATTCGGAGCTCGAAATCATACGGTTTCGATCTTTTTCAATTCAATATTCTAGCGGAAACTCACTTGTTTGGGGGATAGTAAGACAGATGCCGCGATTGCTTCATTCCATCCGTCTAGAGCATCTGGAACTTCAATCCATCCTAAAAGAATTCAAGCCTGATTTGATAATTAGCGACAATCGATATGGAGTTTATAACACTGAAATCAAGTCCATTTTGATTACCCATCAACTCAATCCGATGGGACCGAAAATTACCAGACCTTTCATTCGAGGCTACATCAAAAGACTCTGCAATAAATTTAATGAGCTCTGGGTGCCCGATTTTGAATTCGAGAATAAACTGAGCGGCGAGCTCTCCCATCACCCAAAAATTAAGATCAAAGCAAAATTCATAGGTTGCCTAAGTCGATTCGCTGGAATGGAGATCTATCGTACTGAAAAGCTGGGAATCTTCGCAATGATTTCAGGTCCAGAGCCTCATCGGACTTCACTTGAAAACATCCTACGAAAGCGATTGAAGCAATCCCCAGGAAAACATGTCTTAGTCTGTGGAACACCGAATGAAAGTCAGGCATTTCAAGATGAAAATATTCTCGTCTACCCTCATCTAGCTGATGAAGAAATTTTAAGACTGATAGTGAATAGCGAAACGGTCATAATTAGTGGCGGCTATTCTGGCATCATGGATCTTTATTCAATAGGCCGAGGGGCTTATCTAATTCCAACTCCAGGCCAACCTGAGCAGGAATATTTGGCTAATTTCCTTGACAAGAAGTATGGATTTATTAAGCTGGAACAAAAGAACATTGCTAACATCAAGGGATTTGAAGTTTCAAAAACTGGAGTCCAAAAATGCACTACTGAGATTGAAAGTTTCATTCTTGAATCACTCGGAAACTAATTCCTTTACCTTTGAATTATGCTCAGCATCCCAACAGACGAACAATTTATGACCATGGCTTTGCGAGAGGCTCAAGCGGCATTTGAAGCTGGGGAAGTTCCGGTTGGTGCAATCATTACCTGCAAGGGCCAAGTCATTGCCAGAGCGCACAATTATTCTGAGCGATTGAATGATTTTACTGCCCATGCTGAAATGCAGGCATACACCGCCGCTTCAGAGTATTTGGGCGGAAAACACCTCAATGAATGCACGCTTTATGTTACACTCGAGCCCTGCGTAATGTGCATGGGAGGAGCCTACAACACCAGAGTAGGTAAAATTGTGTTTGGCGCTTTTGATGAGAAAAGAGGATTTTCAAGAATTGCCAATCAGAGCAGCGATCTCATTGGATTCATTCATCCAAAAGCAGAAATTATTGGAGGAATTCTCGAGGAAGAATGTGGGCAAATCCTAAAAGATTTTTTCGCTTCCCGACGAGATTAATCATAGTGAAATCATTCTTTTCACTTCATCCGTTCCCACCTGAAAATACTTAACTTTACCCAATAATAGCGGGTTTACATGCAGTTTGAATTAACCAAAGAATACATCTCACATCTGAGAGAACTGATTTCGAGCCAAGAAGCTGGAGAAATCAGAATTCTATTGGATGAATTGCATGCTGCCGATATCGCTGAGATACTAGACGAGTTAAAAGAAGACGAAAGTCTTTTTGTGTACCGCCTCCTCGAAAAAGAAAATGCAGCCAATGTATTTGTTGAGCTCGAAGAAGATGTCAGAGAAAAACTGACTCGATCTTTGTCTGCGAAAGAAATCGCTGCCGAGGTTATCGATAGACTAGATTCCGATGATGCCGCCGATTTCATCAATGAACTCCCTGAAAACAGGAGAGAGGAAATCATTTATCACATTAAGGATGAGGAAGTTGCAAGCGACATTATCGATCTCCTTAACTACGACGAAAACACCGCCGGTGCGCTCATGGCTAAAGAGCTCATCAAAGTCAATCAAAATTGGACTGTTGCGAATTGCCTCAAAGAAATGCGTCGACAAGCGGAAGACATTGAAAACGTCTATTCGATTTATGTGGTTGATGACAAGGATAAACTCTTAGGCACCTTGAGCCTGAAGAAGTTGCTGTTTAACACTTCCTCTACCCGCTCATTGATCAAAGATATTTATGACGAAAAAGATTTAATATCGATTAGTCCTTTTGCGGATTCTGAAGATGTTGCCAACACCATGGAGAAGTATGACCTGGTAGTAATGCCTGTTGTCAATGATGCCGGCACTTTGTTGGGTCGAATTACCATTGATGATGTCGTCGATGTAATTCGTAAAGAGACCGGGAAGGATTATCAACTTGCCTCGGGTATCTCTGAAGATGTTGATGAAGGAGATAGCACCTGGCTGTTGATTCGAGCTCGTCTTCCATGGCTTATTATTGGTTTAGTTGGAGGAGTTTTAGTGGCGTCAGTAATCACTGTTTTTGAAGCTGACATTCACCTCTACCCAGAAATGGCATTTTTCATTCCACTGATAGCTGCGATGGGAGGAAATGTTGGAGTTCAATCTTCGGCGATCATCGTGCAGAGTTTGGCAACCAATAGCATCTCCTTGTCCAGTACTGGGCAAAAACTCCTGAAAGAATTGGGCATTGCCCTCATAAACGGAGTGATTCTCGCAGGAATGATTCTGATTTATAACTTGCTGATCTCTGATTCACTGGCATTGAGTTATACCGTAAGTATATCCTTGTTCTGTGTGATTGTTTTCGCCAGTCTATTCGGCACCCTCACTCCCCTGCTGCTCGATAAAGTTGATATCGATCCAGCACTTGCCACAGGTCCGTTCATCACCACTGCAAACGACATCGTTGGGCTTTTCATTTACTTCCTTGTCGGCCAAATCCTCTATGGTTATTATGAGGAGGGCGAGGCGCTGCTCGGATTTTTAATTCCCTAATGCAGGTTCTATTCATTGATAGCGTCCACCCCATCCTCTGGGAAAAACTGAGTAAAGCGGGATTCACCTGTATAGATGGAATAGGGAAATCTGCGGATGAACTGAAGCCTTTGCTCAAGACCGCTGATGGGCTTGTTATTCGCAGTCGATTTACGATTGACCAAGCACTTCTCAAGGAATGCCCACAGCTCAAGTTCATTGCCCGTTCCGGTTCGGGAATGGAGAATATTGATACAGAAGCGGCATTAGCTCTAGGCATCAAACTTTACAACAGTCCAGAAGGGAATTGTGACGCGGTAGGAGAACATGCCGTGGGAATGATCTTAAGCCTCTTCAATCACCTTTGTCGAGGGAATCAAGAAGCGAAAAAGGGTGTTTGGATCAGAGAGGGAAACCGAGGATTAGAACTTGGGGGTAGATGTGTGGGTATAATTGGCTACGGCCATACCGGCTCCGCTTTTGCGCAAAAGCTTTCTGGTTTTGGATGTAGAATTCTAGCTTATGACAAGTACAAAACCGGGTTCGGTAATGAGCATGTCACTGAAGTTAGCCTTCCTGAATTGATGGATGAAGCTGAAATTATCAGTTTCCACCTTCCGCTGAATTCTGAGACTAAGGAGTATTGCAATGCCGATTTCATTTCGAAGCTCAACCTTCCCTTTTATATCATCAACACCAGCCGAGGTGTGGTTGTGAAGACAGCTGATCTGGTAAATGGATTGAAATCGGGGAAGGTTTTGGGTGCGTGTTTAGATGTCCTGGAGTACGAGAAAAGCTCCTTTGAATCGTTGGAATTCTCCGATTTACCTGAGGATTTCCAATACCTGGCGAAAAGTGAGAATGTCATTCTAAGTCCACATGTTGCCGGCTGGACATCAGAATCTTATTTAAAACTGAGTCTTTTTCTAGCGCAGAAGATTCTCGCAGATTTTCGGGCAAAATAAAAGGCCGCATTAAGCGGCCTTTAAAATATCTGTTGTAAAGATTTACTCTTTATTCGCTTCCTGTTCTAGCTCTCTGAGTTGAAGAATAATTCAATTTCAATGCACTCACTTGACGAAGTTCTTGTTTTACAGCTGAAACCACTCCCATTTTTGTATCCACATCTACTTTAAGTGATGTTGTCAACTTAGGGATTTCTACTTCTTCAACTGCGTCTCTGCAGGCCATAACCCAAGCTTGAATATCACCAACTGCGGCAAACTGATCATCCAATTGGATTTTCGGTTCGCTACCGTAGCGATCTTTGTCAACGGGAGGTCCAATATTGATATAATCAACCAAGTGTTTCTTCTCCAATCGGGTTAGCTCTGATGCCTGAGGCAATTCAACCTCCACCTGAAGCTCTGTTTCTCTCATCACGGTAACAACCATGAAGAAGAAGAGCAGCATGAATACAATATCAGGCAAAGATGCCGTAGATATCGCGCTCATTCCTTTCTTACTTTTTCTTCCGAATGCCATATTTCTTCAGATTAATAGGTTCCTAAGTTCAATGGTTCAGCTTCAGAAACACGTTGAGGGAATACCATTCTGATGGCATAAAGCCTATCCTTGTATATCGCTCCACCTTCTCCTAGATTGGCCAGTTGTTCAATTTCACTATAAGTGACGCCAAATTTCTCCATCGCCAATTCATCTCTCAACTCATTGACTGCTGATTCTAATTCGTTACGAACTTGGATGTAAGTGTTGTAAGAAGTCCCGTTATCATTCTGCATAGAAATCAAGGCTGAACTTGGAAGTTCTTTAAACTCACCAAATATTTCAATTGCCTTTTGTTTCTTTTCCCACTTCTCAAGCACATCTTCAAAAGCCTTTTTTGCATTTGGGTCTGGTGCATTTGCGACATAGCTTCTATACTCCTCAACCTTAGCATCTACTTCAGCCTTTCTCACCCAAGATCTAACTGGAAAATCTTCACGAACCGGTAGATCACGAAAAACTCCGTTACAAATCAAGAATTCTTTCGCTCCATCCTTCAAGTTACCAATCTTCATGAAGTCACCTTCAACCAACAATTGATCTTGAGAGTTCACCATAACGACATAAACATTTCTTTCCTTAACGGGAGGAATTATAATATCGTCTGGCACTGGAGGTGGCAACTGCACCAAGATACCTTCGTCAGAATCCATCGTTGTAGTCACGAGGAAAAATATAAGAAGGAGGAAGGCGATGTCAGCCATCGACCCAGCATTTATTTCTGTAAGTTCTCTCCTTGCCATATCTGATTATTTAAGCATTTTGCTTACCTCGGCATAAATCACTGCTAAAACTGCAAGTACAGTAATCACATAAAGAGTAATCAATCCAGCGCTCGCCAATTGGGAAACGGTAGGTGTTACTTCACCGACAAATTTTGCCGGCACGTAATTGTCTGAAAATGCGAAATAGGCGACTATAAAAAGCAATACCATTGCGGCTACGCCCAATACTGCTCCGAGGTTTTTCTTAGGATTACTAATCACATTGATTATTCCGAAAATCACTGCAGCTGCAGCTGAAAGAACAACCAATAAGTATGTAATCCACAATGCACCGTTTAGATAACCACCTTGTGTCGCCATAGCATCAGCAGTAGGTACGTCAGACTCTGCATTCGCAATAATCAATGCGCAGAGAATAACACCAATTGCCGCGATGACAATACGTGCGATGGTTAGTCCGGTTTTCATTCCTTTATTATCCATGGATGGATGTTTTTAGCTGCGCATCTTGCGCTTGTAAAGCATATCTACGAGTTCAATGGAAGCATCTTCCATGTCAATAACGATTCCGTCGATCTTAGCGAGGATATAGTTATAGAACACCTGAAGAATAATCGCAACGATAAGTCCCGATACCGTGGTAAGAAGTGCCACACGGATACCATCTGCAACAAGTGCTGCGTTGATCGTATTCGCCTGAGCAATCTTATCGAAGGCGAGAATCATACCGAATACAGTTCCCATGAAACCAAGCATTGGTGCAATGGCGATGAAAAGTGAAATCCAAGAAAGTCCTTTTTCAAGAAGTCCCATTTGAACACTTCCGTACTGCTCGATTGATTTCTCAACGATTTCAATGTCTTCACTAGACCTGTCTAATCCTTGATAGAAAATCGCTGCAACTGGACCGCTAGTATTTCTGCAAACTTCTTTCGCAGCATCAATACCACCGTTGTTCATTGCTGATTCAACCGAATCTAACAATTTACGAGTGTTGGTTGTAGCCATGTTCAAGTAAATGATACGCTCGATACAAAGTGCAAGACCTAATATCAAACAGATCAATACGAAAGCCATGAATTTGGCATCCCCTTCAATGAAGTACTTCTTCACCATTTGGTGAAATCCGGTTACTTCTTTCTCACCTTCAGTGGCAACAGCAGCTGTTGTCTCCTGAACGTCTTCAACCACGTCTTGAGCAGTGTTTTCAATTTCATCAATTGCTCCTTCAGCGGCATTCTGAGCATCGGCAGCAGCATTTTGTACTGCATTCGTCGCTTGATTCGAGCCTTCTTGGGCCCAAGCATTGTTGTTCATACCAAGGCTCATCATAGCGAGCAAAGCGAACAGGGCAAACAGTTGTTTCATGGTTTTCGTCAATTGTAGTGGTTTCTTTTTGACTATTTGCTAATCTAGTTAATTGCAATTTAATTGGCGGAGAGAGAGGGATTCGAACCCCCGACACCTTGCGATGTACACGCTTTCCAAGCGTGCGCCTTAAGCCACTCGGCCATCTCTCCAAAAAAGAAGTCCGTTGTGACAAGCTGTTGTTACCCCGGAAATTTAGCCGCGAAGATAACAAATCATCAGTGTTGTCGGAAATATGATTCTTAATTCTCACCGAAGCTCTCGTTTGAACTTCATTTCCAATAGTGACGGGCAAATTACGAAAATTTGATAATAACCGGCAACTATGTTTTAACAGGTTGTAAATATTTTCGTTCACAATTTTAACGCAATTGATCGAGGCATCATACAAATCGCCCTAACAATTCCTGCGCAATTCTATACAAGTGAAGTAAATGTTGTGCGTTCACCACGCAAAGAATCATGGAATGCAAACTCCAAAGTTTCTGGAGGAACCTGGGCTCCAATCAAATACATCAACTTTGTTATCGTAGCTTCTAAGGTCATATCTCCAGCACTCCACACCTTACATCGTGAAAGCACGGCACTTGTCGCGTATCTGCCTTGCTCAACAAATCCCTGCTTGCACTGAGACACATTAACCAAGATTACACCTTTTGATTTGGCAGCCATTAAAATGCGCTCTAACCAATCGAAATCTGGTACATTTCCAGAGCCATAAGTGTGTAGAATGATAGCACGAACTCCCGGTGTTTCTGCCACGGATTCAGCATAATTTTGAGTGATTCCAGGGAAAAATGTCAGGACAGCTAAATTGGAATCCATGTTCTTTCTTACCACCATGCTTTGTGAAGGTTTCGGAAGAAAATACTGCTTTTTGTAGTGGATATGTATGCCCGCATTGGCGAGATTCGGATAATTTGGACTGTCAAATGCGTCGAAATCCTCGGTATTGTACTTAAATGTTCTGTTTCCTCTGAACAATTGATCTTCAAAGAAGATGCAAACCTCATTCAAACTGCGTCCATCCTCTTGTCTTGTACCTGCTATTTCTATCGCGGTTATCAAGTTTTCTTTGCCGTCAGTTCTCAATCTACCCAATGGCAATTGCGATCCTGTGAGAATAACTGGTTTTGTTAGATTTTCGAGCATGAAACTCAAAGCAGATGCAGTGAATGACATGGTATCTGTGCCGTGTAGCACTACAAATCCATCGTAATCGTCGTAGTTTGAACTGATAAGTTCAACGATTTGTCGCCAAGTTTGAGGCTTGCAATTGGATGAATCTATCGGAACTGATAAACTGCGCCAGGCTAAATGCAATTTGAACCTATTCAGCTCAGGAATATAATCACGAATGGCAGCAAAATCTACCGGTTTCAATTCTCCACTCAAAGGATCTTCCATCATTCCGATGGTTCCTCCCGTATAAATCAGTAGTACCGAGCTGTTTGGGTTCATGTGAGCTTGAATAATTTGATCGCGTTTTCTGTAGTCACTTCCGCAATATTATCAATTTTCAATGCTTTGACTTCAGCCAATTTCTCAGCGATGTAAGTCAAATGTGAAGGTTCATTGCGCTTGCTTCTTAAAGGGGTCGGACTTAAGTACGGTGCATCAGTCTCAATAACAAAATGAGAGAGGTCAATATTCTTCACTGTTTCTGCTACCCCCGAATTCTTATACGTCAATACACCTCCCAATCCCATTTTAAATCCACCAAAAGAAAGAATCTTTTTCGCCTCTTCTGCTCCCCCAGTAAAACAATGAAAGACCCCTTTCAATCTCTCATCATTCTCTTGTTCAATCACCTGAAAAATCTCTTGAAACGAATCTCGGGCGTGAATGACAAGCGGTAAATCATACTCAATCGCCCACCTCACATGCTTGGTGAATGAATAAATCTGCTTGCTGACAAAGCTTTTATCCCAGTATAAATCGATTCCCGTTTCTCCTATGGCGCAATAATTACCTCGGCCCAACTCGTTTTCTACAAACAACAATTCGTCCTCTACACCTTCATTCACGGAGCATGGATGAAGTCCGATCATTGATTTTGTATACAAAGGATATTCCTGCTCACACTTGATCATCCGAGAAAAAGTGCTGTGATCGATATTCGGAAGCAGCATTGTTTTCACGCCTCTTTCTACAGCTCTTGAAATCACATCTTCTCTGTCTTCATCAAACTGCTCAAGAAAGATATGGGTATGTGTATCTATAAATTCCACACTGTAAAAGTATGAATTCGCTTAAAGCTTGAATCAATAAACTTTAACTTAGCCAAATAGATATGCCGAGTTTGAAAATTCTGATACTGCGATTTAGTTCCATGGGCGATATTGTTCTCACTTCGCCTGTGATTCGTTGCTTAAAAGCCAAATTCGGCGATAAGGTGAGCATTCAGTATCTGTGTAAATCTTCCTTTAAGGTTTTGTTGGAGGGCAATCCACATCTTGATAAAATTTGGACTTTCGAAAATCATCCAACTGAAGTTCTAATCGATCTGAAGGCTGAAAAATTTGATCTGATTATTGATCTCCAGCGAAATTTTAAATCAAAATCACTGATTCGCTCTATGGGCATTCGCAGTCACCGCTTAAAAAAGCTAAACGTGAAGAAATGGATTCTTGTGAATCTAGGACTTGACCTATTGCCTAGTCGACATATCGTTGAACGATATATGGATACCATCCAAGAATTAGATGTTGAGTTGGACACGAAAGGATTGGATTATTTCATCCCGGAATCCGTCCGATCTGCAAATGCCTTTCCAATTCCAGTGCCAAGCAAATACGTGCTTTTCGCCCTAGGCGGAGCTCATTTGGGAAAAAGAATGACTGCCACTCAATGGTCAGAAATTGGAATCCATTTGGACAAGGAAATTGTTTTGATTGGTGGGAAAGAGGATAGCTCTGAGGCTGAGGCTATAAGCACTGCAATTGGTAAGCCGGCCTATAACCTATGTGGAAAGTTGAGTATTCATCAGTCCGCACTATTGGCCGAAAAGGCAGGCGCAGTCCTAACTGGCGACACGGGAATGATGCATATTGCATCAGCGTTTAAAGCAAAGATCGTCTCAGTTTGGGGATGCACAGTTCCGAAATTTGGGATGTATCCCTTTCGGCCTAATCCAAAATCTGTAATTCTCGAACCGACTCAGCTGAAGCGTCGCCCTTGCTCGAAATTAGGGAATCGTTGTAAGTATGGAATGAATAATCGCTGCATCACTCATCTCGATAATAGAGAGATTGCAGATGCTGTCCTTAAGTTGTTGGAGGAATAAAAAGGGCTTTCAACTCAGTTGCCTCTTCAGGATTCATTCTACCGGCAAGAATCAGTGAGAGCTGTTTTCTTCTCAAAGCCCCACCGTATCGTTTTATTTCTTCTTCAGTTTCAGGAACTAATTCAGGAACCTGTATGGTAGATCCCATTTGATCAACGGCTACAAAAGTATAGATAGCTTCATTGCACTTTCGCTTTTTGCCAGTAGCATGATCTTCAACGAAAACATCCATATAAACTTCCATTGAACTGACGAATGCCCTTGAAACCTTAGCTTCAATGGTAACAATGTCGCCGAGTTTGATTGGCTGATCAAAAGAGACGTTATTCACAGAGGCCGTTACAACGACTCTCCTGCAATGCCGATGTGCTGAAATAGCCGATGCAATATCCATCCAACTCAACAACTGTCCCCCCATCAGATTACCCAAAGTATTAGTATCATTTGGTAGAACTATCCTAGAGCTGGTCGCAAATGTTTCCTTTGCTGTTTTTTTGAGTGTCATATGCCCGCAAAGATACTTCAGAATGTTGGATGATGTATTTTAGCAGCATGAACTTCTTGACTCTAAAAGCACTCCATATCATTTTCGTCGTTACCTGGTTTGCAGGTTTGTTTTACATGTTCAGGCTTTTCGTGTATTACGCCGAAGCAAACACGAAAGAAGAAAAAGAGAAAAGCATTCTCCAGGCCCAATTCATAATTATGATGAAGCGCTTGTGGTATGCCATTTCTTGGCCTTCAGCGATTCTTGCAACGGGATTTGGTACCGCCATCTTGTTCTTAAATCCAGAGTACTTGAAAATGCCATACATGCACATAAAACTGAGCTTTGTTGTGCTATTAATTATCTATCAGATCTATGGTGAAAAGCTTTTGGGGGAGATCGTTAGAACTGGTGTCTCAAAAAGTTCCCAGACTTACAGAATTCTAAATGAAGTACCCACACTCTTTCTAATTGCAATTGTATTCTTAATCGTCCTGAAGAACAGCCTCGATTGGATTTGGGCAACGGTAGGGATTATGGCCATCGCCATTGTTCTGAGTATCGCCATCAAACTGTACAAGAGATATCGAGATTCAAAGCACTAGGCTACAAATGGCAGAGTTCTTCAAATTGGACTAAATAACTTTTATGAGCTTGTCTGGTATGCGATGCAATTGAGTTACTCTTAGTTCAATAAACCATTATCTCGCATAACTTGAACAGCACGTTTGCTTAATTCCTTTCCGTTTGCTGCAGCCCCAGGCAATAGAATCAACCTCTTCTTTAGTTTTCCATTTTCATCCTTGAAGAACACCTCGAATCTCGCACGAGTTATTCCGAAAATAGCTTTTTTGAATTTCGTCTGAATAATTTGATTTCGCATTACAATGGGAGTCGTCGAATTGTTTATGCTTACAACGATTCCATAAATGAGAAACAAAGCTAATGCAGCGATTATTGTAGTCTGTGCCTGCTCGTCCTTACTATATGATTGAAAGGCCAAATAGAGCAGTCCAACTGCGAATGCACCATAGAGCGTTAAGGTCTTCCCAATACTCTTTCGAGTCATCACTTCATCGATTTCACTGAGCTTAGATTCTTTCGATAAGACAATTCTATCCTCGAGCAGATGGCAATAACCCGTTTTGGTCTTGAAGGAAGCTGTAACTGTCATTATTTGATTCAATGAGTACTATGGACATTCGCTTAAATTAATTCAGCGAATCATATAAAACAAAAACCCCGCCTCACGGCGGGGTTTTATAATTAAGTATGTCTTTGAATTACTTGGTTACTACAAGTCTTTCATAAGTTACATTGTCACCAGTCATCAACATGATAGTGTAGATACCACTTTGCATGTTACCAACTTCAATGTTCTCACGGTAAAGTATTCCACCTTCAATTGCTCCTTTGAACAAGGTAGTTACTTCAGCGCCATTGATATTGAACACTTTAAGTTCAATGTTGGCATCTTTAGAAGAACCGAATTCTACAGTAGCATTACCGTAAGTTGGGTTCGGCCAAAGCTTAGTGATAGCTATGTCACCTTTAGTGAATTGCTGGAATGCTTCTTCAATTGGTTGCTCAGCTACAATCGCTCCACCTTCTCCGCCTTCAGCGAATGAGATCATTTGAGTGAATGTAGTTGTGTTACCTGTGCAATCAGTTGCAGTCCAAGTACGCTCGATCTGGTACTGTGGGCAGCAATCATGATGGAATGCAAGGTCACCACTTAAACCATTTATCTCATAAGACTCTTGGTTTACAACCAATACTCCGGTAGTACTGAACCAACCGCCGCCTCCGAAGAAGGTGCTAACGTTGTTTCCAGCTACACCTACTTGGTAACCGTAGTAATGGTTAGAAGGAGCATGAGTTAAATTCAAGAATGTTCCAGATAGACTTCCTGTACCAGTCAAAGTAGCTTGACCACTTGTCATGATATAGTACATCCAATCAAGGTAGTTGTCACCAGCATTGTCACAGTCATCTTTGTAGTTAGTAGGGAATCCTTGGTTAGACCATGCAGCCCAATCCAATCCATTCTCCATCCATACATCAACAACTAGTCCACCGTCAGGGTACTCTGCACTTACAACTACAGCTTGAATATGTGCTGTTCCGTCAGGGTATTCAGTCCATGATCCACTTACAGTGTTAAAGAATGTAACGCCAGCAGGGAATCCGAACAAGTGAACAGACCATACATCATTGTTATCACAAGATGGTCCAATTGGATCTTCTAGAGCACAAAGTGCACTTGCACCTTCTGGAAGTACATCTCCTTCATCACCAATGATAACATCACCACTGAATACAACTTCAACATCATTGTCGCAGTTGTCAGTAGCAGTTACGTTAGCAGGAGCTGGAACTTCAGCATCACAAGCAAGAACTAGATTCTCTGATGGAAGTCCAACAAGAACTGGATCAGTAGTATCAAGTACCGTGATAGTGTAGCTTACAGGCTCACTTGGGTTGTCACATGCATCAACAGCTACATAAGTAATCTGCTTCACATAGTTACCACAGTCGTCTGGACCTGATAAGTATTCATCTGAAACATTGATTTCGAATGTTGAGCAGTTATCCATTGCTTCAACTTCAGCATAATCAGGAGCATCACCAGCACATTCAACGATTACGTCTAATGGCTGAGAGATGATTACTGGAGCTTGGTTGTCATACACATAGTAAGATGCAGATACTGGCTCTGATGCGTTTCCACATAGGTCAGTTGCAATCCAAGTACGAACGATCTCCATAGCTGCTGGACAAGATCCTGGGATAGTGTCAACAGTCATAGCGATATCGAAGCTTGAACAGTTGTCTTCTGCAGTTGGTACACCGTATTCGATTTCCTCATCACAAGAGTACTCGTTTCCAGAAGGAACGAATGTGAAGTAAGGAGGAGTCAAATCTTGAACCATGATAGTCCATTCACGTGAGATACTGTTTTGGCAGTTATCAGTGATTGTCCAA
>Ga0222689_1000284_pt1 | contig 17291 bp, 16 predicted proteins | sample AntAcemetage1231_FD_179838 | JGI IMG/M metagenome (GOLD analysis project Ga0222689, IMG submission 179838) | Saline water microbial communities from Ace Lake, Antarctica - #1231 | ecosystem: Environmental > Aquatic > Non-marine Saline and Alkaline > Saline | place: Antarctica: Ace Lake...
GGAGGCCGTCGGCTGGTTCTGCCGCGAAGTCCGGCCTTTGCTCCTGGAGCTCGCCCCCCCCAGCCAGTGCTCGCTGCATGTCTACGGGCGATGGCCTCTGCCGATCCAACAGACCCTGCAGGATCAGGGGGCCGTCTTCCATGGCTTTGTCCCCGGCCTCGCCGAGGAGATCGCCGGCTGCATCGCGGTGAATCCTGTGTTCACCGGCGCCGGCCTGCGCACGAAGGTGCTGCTGGCTGCGGCCTGCAGTGCCCTGGTGGTCAGCACCGGGGTGGGCTGTGAAGGCACTGGGTTTCAATCCGGCCGGCACTGCCTGCTTGCGGATACGGGCCAAGAGTTTGCTGAGGCCATTGCACGTCTGCTGCACTCGCAATCGCTTTGCGAGCAACTGGCAACGAATGCCCACGACCGCCTCAGGCAGACCTTCAGCGCCGACGCCGTCCGCCGGCGACGGAACGCGATCTACGAGAGCCTGCGGCATGAGGCGGCCCAAAAGACGTGAAGATTCGCACCATTGCCTTCTACCTTCCCCAGTATCATCCCATTCCTGAGAATGATGCCTGGTGGGGCCGGGGCTTTACGGAATGGACGAATGTCACGGCGGCACGTCCCCGATTTACCGAACATTCTCAGCCCCACCTTCCCGCCGATCTTGGCTTCTACGACCTGAGACTTCCTGAATCCCGGGTGGCGCAGGCAGATCTTGCCCGTGGCCATGGCATCAGTGGATTCTGCTATTACCACTATTGGTTCCACGGTAAGCAGCTTCTGCAAAGGCCCTTCGAAGAGGTGCTTCGTTCCGGTGATCCAGACTTTCCCTTCTGCCTCTGCTGGGCCAACGAACACTGGACAAGAAGCTGGAACGGACGCGACAGGGATGTGTTGCTCCACCAGACCTATTCAGCAGAAGACGACATCCGTCATATCCGGCAGCTCGCCGCTGCGTTCCGGGATCCGCGCTACATGCGCATCGATGGCAAGCCCATCTTTCTGGTCTACCGGGTGAGCAAACTCCCTGATCCAGCCGCTACCGCAGCGCGCTGGCGACAGGAATGCCATGCACTGGGAATTGGCGAGATCTCCCTGCTGACTGTGGAATCGATCCAGGAATGCCATGGTGATCCGCGAGAGATCGGCTTTGACTACGCCGTGGAGTTCCAGCCGGACTGGACTTGTCTGCCAGCGCCCCTTCGCCGGAGCAGACGATGGCGATTGATGAGGGGGCTTGGACTGTCCAGTCCCAGCTTTGTGCAAGACAGCGTGTTCTCCTACGGTGCTGTGGTGGACGGGATGCGTACGAAGCCGATCCCCTCGTATCCCCGCTTTCCCTGCGTGACCCCTTCCTGGGACAACTCAGCACGGAGAGCAACCCATGCCACCATCCTTCATGGCTCCACGCCGGATCTCTACGCAGAGTGGCTGGATCATGAAGTCAGCCGACTGCCGGAGCGGAGGCTGCCCGAGCCCATACTGTTCATCAATGCCTGGAATGAGTGGGCAGAGGGGAATCACCTCGAGCCGGATCAGCACTGGGGACTGCAATACCTCGAGAAAACCAGAGAGATCCTCCTGGGAAGAAATGATTTAGCAAAATGATTCTCGTACTGCGGCAGCGATCCCAGATCTCCAACCGGCTGGTTGCCCTTGCAGCCCTGACGAGTTTCTGCATACGACATGATATCCGTGTCCTTGTCCTGTCATTGAGTGACTACAGGGAGATGTTCGAAGCCGGTGACCGAACACACCGAATTACGTTGCTGTTTCTGCCATTGAGCCTTTACCGGCTGTTGTGCCGCATTGTCTCAAATCGTTTTTCCAGGCGAATCCTGCAGTGCTGTCCTGGGATCCACTATCTCAACGAGACACGTTCATGGGCGGACCTTCCACCCAGCACGCTTCAACGCGGCCTCTGGATCATTGATCAGGCCGGAGACTGGTGTTCGAGCATGCCGGCAATCTCCCATGCCGAGGCTCCAGTCATCAGAAAGATCTTCCGGTATCGAGAGCAATATCACCAGCAAGCCTATTCGGTATATACCGATGCACGTGCGAAATCCAGCATCCTGATCGGCATCCATGCCAGGCGTGGAGACTATTCTCGGCATCGAGGAGGAGTCTGGCATTATAATGAGGGTGACTATCTAGACTGGATTGAGCAGGCAAAACACGAATTCTGGCATGCAGACGAAGGCCGAATACATTTTTTGATCTGCTCAAACGAGCCCGGATTCCTCCAGGCAGCGTCATCAGATTCTCTCACTATCTCCCCACTCTCTGATGGGCCTGCTGATCAGCTGCTTCTGTCGCTGTGTGATGTGATCATTGGCCCCCCATCTACCTTCAGCGTCTGGGCGGCATTCCTGACAGAATCCAGAATCTTGCATCTCTTCTCCCGAGATCAGCGGTTGTCTCGATCCCAGCTACGCGAGAGCACACTGTTTTATGGCTGGAGTCCCAGGCTTGAGCGAGCCGCTCAGAAAGCCTAGTCATGTCTGTGCAATCATCTGCAGATCGCGGTGGCTATGTCCTTGTGAAGTCCTTCCGGGGTGCCGGTCTGGGCGATGCATTGCGAGCAGTGATTCTGGCATTGCTCTATGCTGAAAAAAACGATCGAAAGGTGCTCGTCGATTGGCATGATGGCACCTTCGGCCCTGAAGGGGACAATGTGTTCCAACTGCTGTTTCGCCTGGAAGGGCAGCACGCCCAGGCTGAATTCTCTGCTGTTCAAAACAGCACCTCAGTGCTCCCGCCGCGCTGGGATGGCAGTCTCCAGCGAACGATGCTCAGCCTGTGGATTGAGGATAGGATGAGAGGATGGGATCGGCAGGAAGCGCGGGATATCTATTCATTCGATCAAAAACAGCCACATGATGCTCAGGTCTGTGTCATGTGGGACTTTGATGCTCTAGCAAGCTACAGTCTCTCTGACATCCAGGCTGGAGTGCGCAAATGTCTGCGCCTGCAACCTGAGATCGAGCTGAGGCGCACAGCGTTTACTGCCGAGCACTTTGGCTCGGCCATGCTGGGCGTACATATCCGAGCAGCCAATGAACAAGTAGTAACGAAGTCGTCGCCTAGTAAATCTGCGATTCTTGCAGCAGTCCGGCGGAAGCTTAATACCGGTCTTTACGATGGAGTGTTTCTGTCTACCGACCATCTGCCGACGCAGCACTGGTTTCTGAAGGTCTTTCCTGGAACCGTTGTGAGGCAGAAGCCTTTCTCCGATGATGAATCGCCTCTGCACCTCACCGATTTCGGCCAACCCCGTCTCGAGCAAACCAGGGATGCACTCATGGACATGGTGTTGTTGTCGTCATGCCACGCCATCATCCATCCTGGAAACTCATCGTTCAGCCTCTGCGCCATCTACCTGAGCGACCTTCCTGCCACATCTCTCATTGCGATGCAGCGAACCCGTTCGCGTGCTCAGCGCATACTCACTGGGCTCACCAGGCTCATCCGCTGGAGGAGGCCTTGAGCGTGGCTGAGCTTGCCATCCTCGTTCCCGTCTATCAGCGTGAGGAAGGAGCCATTCGAGCTGTTCGCTCTGTCGTCAGTCAGGCCCACCAGGAGCTGTCGCAAGGCTCGCTGACGCTTCATGTTCGCGACGACGCTTCGAAAAGCATGGATTCCGAGCGATTCAAGGCTCAGTTACTGTCCATCCATCCCTGTATTTCTATAGATTTCAATGCCGTGAATCTCGGCATGTCGGCGAATATCCGTTCCATGGTTCTTGAATGCAAGGCTGCATTCTGTTCGATCCTCACCGACGACGACTGGCTTGAGCCAGGAAGCATCGACCACCTGCTCTCTGTGATCCGTCGCCTCGAAAACGATCGTAGCCATTCAGTTTCAAGCATTTTTTACCCGCGATACTCCTACACGGAATCAGGTGCGCATGCCTGCACCAGTTGCCGCATCGCATCGGCCGACGTTGTGTTTCCCTCTGACCCGGTGACCACGATGCGCCTTGCGGACAAGGGCTACATCCTCACCGGCTTGTTCTTTCGCCCAGATTTGGTTGACCAGGAGTTCTGGGCGAGATACGAAAGCAATGCCTTCTTCCCGATTCTCTACTTCGCAAGCCTTCTCAACCGAGGTAGTTGCATTTATTTCGATAAGCCTTTGGTTCATCACACTGTTTTTAATCTATGCCACTGGGAAGCCTGGGGCGCGACGACCCAGGCTCAGCAGGAGCGGCTGTGCCGGGATTTTCTTGCGGCCATTTCCTTGGTCTACCGCTACTTGAAGCCTCGTTGTCGATCATTGAAGGATCGCATCCTGCTGTGGCCGCCAGCGATGCAAGCTTATCGCAGACGCCTGGTTGAAATGAAGGGCTGCGTCTGGCATGCGCCCTTGCGATGCATACCGAAGGCATTGTGGCTCGAGCCTAGGTTCCTCATTGCCTTCAGTGGGTTCCTGTACTTCTCCGTGAGAACCCGGTCTGGTCGCCCAGATCGTATGTCGTTCTCTTCTCAATGAATCAGGGTCTCGTCAGTACGATTATTCCCGTCTACAACCGGCCACGGCTGCTTGCGGAAGCGGTTCGTTCCGTGCTGCAGCAAACTTATCCCTCCATCGAGATCGTGATCGTGGACGATGGATCCACTGACGCTACTGCAGATGTTGCCGATACGCTCTCGAGAGAAGCCATCATCCCCGTCAAGGTGATTCGCCAGGTCAACAGTGGTCCAGGCGCAGCCCGGCAGAGGGGTCTGGATGAGGCACGGGGCGAATTCATTCAATTCCTCGACAGCGACGACCTGCTCTTGCCGGCAAAGTTTTCCGCCCAGGTTGCTACCTTGCAGCGCCGGCCTGAGTGTGGCATCTGCTACGGACCCAGTGCTGAAGAGAATCATGCTTCCAACCCACCAGGACGCGACTGTCCGATGAGGGCCACCGGTGAACTCATCGATCACCTCTTCCCCAGGCTGTTGACGGAACGGTGGTGGACCACCAGCTCCCCTCTGTACCGCCGTACCCTGCTGGATCAGATCGGGCCATGGCAGCCGTGGATCAACGAGGAAGACTGGGAATATGATGCGCGCTGCGGTGCCACGCGCACACGGCTGGCTTGGGTTGAGGATCCCTGTTCTGTACGGCGCATCAACCTCGGCAATGACCACCTCAGCCAGAGGGGCAGCGTGGATCCTCGCAAGTTATCGGATCGGAGCATGGCACGCCAATCGATCTATATCAGCGCCCGCCAGGCAGGGATTCCATTGGAAGCACCGGAGATGCGACTCTTTGCTCGCTCGACCTTCTTGCTTTGCCGCCAGTGCGGCTTGGCAGGGTTAGACAAAGAATCGATAACACTTCTGAACTTGGCTAGATGCGCGTCCACTCCCACAAGCTTTCGCCTTCTGTACTACTTCTTCTATGGTCTAGTGGCCCACTGGTTTGGCTGGAGACGAGGAGCAAAGTTTGCCAATATTTTTTCTCCACTCACCCATTCAACCACTTCGAGAGCTTCATTGATTTGGTTGTCGATAATCACGTCGCAAAGATAATATTGCGACTAGCATAATCCTGCTTTCAAAGCTTCTCTAGCTAGCAAACAGTTTGCAAGACCAGCAACTAGCATCCCAGCATCAATGCCTACCTTGACAATATGAACTTTGTCTCCAAGTTGTCTTCACTTGTCACGCGAAGTATGGGCTTGCCACCCTCTCTTCGCCACTCTCTGCAAACACCACAAATACGAACTATAGATCAATTCTATTTGATTTCAAATCTTCATTGGATCAAGCCTGAAGACGCTACATCTCTTGATTTAGGCTGTGGAGCAATTCCAAGGAACCCATTAAAGTGCAAACAAGTATTCGGAATTGATATTTTTGTGCCAAATAATTCGAGCGTCATCTCGGCAGCCTTATTCGTGAGCCGAATCCCTTTTCCGCCATTCTCAGTTGTCCTAGTAACCGCATATGATTTTTTTTGAGCATGTACCTCGATTCTGTTTTCGAAGTGGAATGACGACATTCAAAACTTTTTGAATGAATAGCTCGTCCCTGGTTCCAAAAATGATTCCCAGCGTCAGCTGTATAATTGGAACCCATGAGTTGTCGATACAATTGGTCGAAACCCTCGCGAGTGTTATCAGCTCCCGAGGAGTGGGCTGGGAGCTCATCGTGGTGTTTAACGGGCTTTGCCGCAAACGATATCAAGAGGCAGTTGCGGTTCTGCGCAAGCAGCTTCCTTGTATTCGGCTTGAATATCTAGAGAAGCCTGGGCTCACCGGGGCCCTGATCAAGGGCTGCTCTTTGGCGAAAGGAAGAGCTATCGCCCGGCTCGATGTCGGCGATGTGATGACCCCCTCACGGCTCGATCGCCAATTTCAAGTGCTAAAACAGCATCCCGGCTGCGTTTTGGTCACCAGTGATGTTGAGGTTTGCGGACCTTTTTGGGAACCACTGCAAGTAAAACGTTGCCCATTTCCAATGCAGCAGCCCCAGCGGGCCGACACGCTGTCTGCTGAGGCTGGTCTGTCTATCGACATTCCCCACCATGCGTCTGTGATGGTCCGCCGAAGTGCCTATGCATTAGTCGGTGGCTACCGCAATGAATTTTACTACGGGCAAGACTGGGATCTCTGGTACCGGCTTGCCGAGCAAGGCAGCTTCTTCCAGATCCCTGAAGTGCTGACACGTGTGCGTCTGTTTCCCTGTGGGCTCTCTTCGCGTCATTGGCGTGAGCAGCGTGCCAGTGCTGCCCTCTCCCGAGCGTGCTACGCAGCCCGCCGCAGCGACCATCCTGAAGACCCTCTGCTGCTCCAGGCTGCCCGGCTTCGCCCCAGACCACCAAGCTGGCGTTTGCCACGCTGGTGGCCTTTCGATCGACACCAGGCCGAAGGCGCCTATTTCATTGCCGAATCGCTGCGCCGCAACGGTGATCCGCGCTGTCGGCGCTATTTTGCCGAAGCTTTTCGCCACGGTCCCTGGCTGCCAAAGATCTGGCTACGAACTGCCCAATCGCTCCACCTCTCCGCGCATCCATGACTGCACTTTCGGTGGCGATCCCCACCTATGGCCGCGAGCAGGTGTTGATCGATTCCATCGAAGCCTTGCTTGCTCTGGATCCACCGCCGGAGGAGCTGCTGGTCATTGATCAGACGCCCGATCACGAGCCCAGCACCGAAGCGCACCTACAAGACTGGGATCAACAGGGACGGCTGCGCTGGATCCGCCTGAAGCAACCGTCGATTACCGCTGCCATGAATCGAGCCCTGCTGGAGGCCCAAGGCCAGCGTGTGCTGTTTCTCGACGACGACATCATTCCCTCGCCAGGATTGCTGCACGCCCATCTGGAGGCTCACCGCCACTGGCCTGGAGCCCTGATTGCCGGCAGGGTGCTGCAGCCCTGGTACCAGGGTCAGCCCGATGCGGAAACTGCGGCACCCTTCCGCTTCAACAGCTTAAAACCCCGCCCGTGCAGTGAGTTCATGGGCAGCAACTTCTCCCTTCCACGCCAAATGGCGCTCGAACTGGGGGGGTTTGACGAAAACTTCACGCGTGTAGCCTATCGCTTTGAAGCTGAGTTTGCCCATCGCTGGAGGCAATGTGAGCTATCAATCAGCTACATACCAGAGGCCCTGATTGATCATTTGCATACCTCCCGTGGTGGAACACGCAGCTATGGAGAACACCTTCGTACCCTGCGTCCGGATCATGCCGTTGGTCGTTATTACCACCTGCTCTGTACCCGTCCATTTCACTCGGCAGTGTTTCGCTCTGCTGCTGCGCTCTTTCGTGCTCCTCGCACACGCCATCACCTGCATAGGCCTTGGTGGATCCCCCTCACCCTCCTGGCTGAGTTGCGCGGCCTATTCTGGGCTTTTTGGTTATCGGTAAAAGGCCCAAGGTTGCTGTCGACGAAGGTACGTCGTCTGCTGATTGTCACGACCCATCCGATTCAGTATCAGGCTCCTCTATTTCGAGCACTGGCTTCCGATGGCTCCATGCGAATCGAGGTCTTATTTCTCACCTTGCCCGATGCTCAGCTCCAGGGCGTGGGCTTCGGCCTGCCTTTCACTTGGGATGTGCCTCTGCTCGATGGTTACCATTGGCGAGTGGCAACGTCAACCCGGAGCCGCGGCGACCAAGCTCAATACCTTCGTCTTTGGCTAGCCAAGCCTATGGCTGAATTGGCCTTTGGCCCAGAGCGGGTGATGCCTGATGCGGTGTTGATCACCGGCTGGCAATGCTTGGGCATGCTCCAGATGCTGATCGCTGCGAGGCTTCGCTGCTTACCGATTCTTTTGCGCACCGAAGCCAATGATCTTCGGGCCAGGTCATGGCCTGTGAGGCTGCCGCATCGGCTGATCGTTGCCCAGGCAGCGGCACTGTTGCCGATCGGAAAAGCCAATGCCCGCTTTTATCGCCGAAACGGAGCTCCAGCAGACCGTCTCTGGTCGGCTCCCTATTTTGTGGATAACCAGTTCTTTGCCGAACGTGCCAAGAGCATCGCCCCATTCCGAGAAGAGCTGCGTAAGCAATGGGCAATTCCTGGTGAGGCCTTCTGCTTTCTTTTTGTTGGCAAGTTTCAGGAAAAGAAGCACCCTCTCGATCTTCTCCTTTCCCTGGAGCGCCTACAGGAACAAGGGTTGTCGGAGAGAATTCATGTGCTGTTCGTGGGTTCAGGTGAATTGAATGATAAGTGTCGACAATATGCTCAAGACCATGACCTGGCGGTGAGCTTTGCGGGTTTTCTCAACCAGACTGAAATCACTCAAGCTTATGTAGTAGCAGACGCACTTGTCCTCCCATCAGACTCTGGTGAAACCTGGGGGTTGGTCGTGAATGAGGCAATGGCATGTGGTCTGCCAGCGATTGTGAGTGATCAAGTTGGGTGCGCGGAAGATCTCGTGCTCCATGAGCACACAGGGCTTACCTTCCCATTTGGAGATATTGATGCACTGGCAGGCGCAATGCACTGGCTCAGCGAGGATCGAGAAAGGGCAGATGCCATGGGCAACGCGGCCCGCAGTCGGGTCATGGAAATCTACAACGTAAGCGTCAATGTCCATGGCATTAAGGATGCTCTTGCCAGGCGACTGGCAGCCGTAATTGGGTGATGTTGCAGTTGCGACTGTCTTCGATGAAGACAACTTAACCCCCGTCTGCTCCGTCTGTGCCTGGTTAATCGCCGCAACTTCCGGTTCTTCTCGATGCCCTCGCAGCAGCTGTCTCAGTCTTCCGCCACACGGGGGCAGGTGCTTTTTTCTGGTCGTGCATCGATAGGTTCGCTAACTCTTGCCTGCGCAGCGCCATGTCCCTGGTGGCGTCATGAGCTCTGCTTGGCCAGCCCGTGTGCAGGTGCTTGCTCCCCAGGTGTGGAGTGCAGACGGGGGCGTGCAGCGCTATGGACGCTCGTTGTTGGCTGCCCCTGGTGGTGGCTGCCTTGGCTACGAACCGTCGTCGCCCTCAATTGGTGCTCCTGCAGCCACCTGCACCTCGCGCCGATCGGCTGGCCGGCGGCCAGGCTTGCCGAAGCGCGTCTGTGGATCAGCGTTCACGGCATCGAGGCATGGCGGCCGCTAGACGGACTCCGCCGCTTGGCCCTTTCCCGTGCCGATCTGCTGTTGCCTGTGAGCCGCATCACGGCCGCTCGGTTGCGCTCACAGCTCGGTGTTCAGTGCCCTTCCCTCACCCTGCTGCCGAACACCTACGACGCTGAAGACTTCTCTCCCGGGCATGCGTCGGTAGCCCTGCTTGAACGCTATGGCCTGTTTCCTAGTCAGCTCGTGGTGTTCAGTCTCTGCCGTCTGAGTCGCGGCGATCACGCAAAGCATCTTGATCGCCTAGACACCGCCATGGTGAAGTTGCGCCGATCCCATCCCAACCTGATGCTGCTGATCGGCGGCGACGGGGACGACCGGGCGCGTCTCCTGGCTTTGGTGGAAGATCTGGGTCTGCAGGGTTTTGTGTTGCTGCCGGGGCGCATTGCCGACTATGAACTGGCTGATCACTACCGCCTGGCCAGCGTCTTCGCTCTGCCGAGCGAGAAGGAGGGATTCGGCATCCTCTTCCTCGAAGCCCTCGGCTGCAGGCGGCCGGTGCTGGCAGGCAACCGCGATGGCTCGGTGGATCCCCTGGACGATGGGCGCTTCGGGCTGCTGGTGGACCCCGATCAGCCCCTGGCCCAACATCTGCGTGCCCTGCTGGAGCGCTGCAGCCAGCCGCTATGCTTCGATCCCTCCGGCCTGTCGGCGGCGGTGGCCTCGCGATAAGTTTGCCCCGCCTTCTACCGGCACCTCGATGAGCTCCTCACCGCCGAGGGCGCGCTGAGGCTCCCGCATGCCTTTCATGAACTTTACAAGGCATCACGCAGTAACAGCACTCAGTAAACTTTAGAGTTATATTTGGTTCTTTCATCAAAATGCATGAAGATCCGTGGATACTTAATCTGATTGCTGATTGCATCGATAGTACGTTTGCCCCCTCGCGGAAAAGGCTTTTTGGCTCGATCTGCAGGGTTTTTCCTGAGAGAGTACCTAATAAGTAGCTATCTGACCACTAGATATGGGGCGAAGCTTGCGATTGCCCCTTCTGGCCTTGATTTTTTTTGTAACCATGAAGAATTGGAATGATTCATGGGAGCACTGGGTTCATGATACGTGCAGATGGGTTATGCCTGATAAGGGTATATTTTATGATATTGGCGCAAATGTTGGCTACATGTGTATCGAGCTAGTCCATTCCATGCCTCTTGCCACTAGCTTCGCATTCGAGGCCCAGGCGGAATTGGCAAAGGCGTTGAAAATCTCAATAGAGACGAACAACCTCAGCCCTAGAATTCGACTATTTGAAGCCGCACTGGGAGATGTGCAAGGTAGCGCCGAGCTCGCTCACTTCGCCCACGACGGGCATGCTAGCCTTATATCCAATGAGAAACTACAATACACAAAAACAAAAAGAGCAACAAGTGTCACCGTCTATACAATTGACGACCTAGCGGCAAACAATCTAATTTTGCCACCGGATCTGATTAAAATTGATGTAGAGGGCTCCGAGGCCAGCGTGCTAAATGGTGGCCTTGACGACCTTCGAAATGCAAAACCCAATATTGCGTTTGAATGCTCTACGTTAGGGCATTTTGGCAATGTCAGAGAGGTCTTGTCAACGTCTGGGAGTTACACCTTCTTTCATGCGTTAGGCTCATGCCGGCCGTTGACTAAGGTTGATATAAAAACTTTCATTCAGAAAGGGTCAAAAATAGATATTTTAGCTGTTGAAAAAACTCGACTTGATCAGTTGCCGGCTGCCTTTAAGGAAGCTCTCTGCAAAGGCTGATCAAAAGGCTTGAGTGCTGCACGTGGTATATGTTTATGGCAAGGTACCAGCGGCATTTCGTTGCCGCGGCAGGACCTCTTCCTATGAACGTAGACGCAGCCGCAGCTCTATCACTTCAGTCAGCTAGAAGGCTGATGGCGTGATCCATAGGGTCCTACTCCGAGACGGACAAAGCCGTTGTGCGCGGGAGGGATGAGGCCTCGACGCCGTCAAAACGTGCTGGATTAAGCCCCAGAGGTGAATATTAGCCAATCTTCCTCTGTAATAGTGAGGCGAGTCAGGCACTTGTCAAGTCTATTCTCTACTTGGAATACCTGCTCTATGCATCTTTTATACCTTGCTGATGAAGGTTGCCGATGGTCCTCGTGGATCCAAGTCTGTCCTTAAAGTTGATCGATCTTGAATTATGGCTGTGGCATCTCCCCATGATCCCTCGCGTTGCATATCACGCCATTTAAGGGCGGTTGTGGTGGACTATTTGGGCCTGGATGCTGCCTTCTGCAAGTGTCAAGGAGTTCGAACTGTTGTGGATGATTAATCGACGCGAATGTAGGTTTCTGTCGGCACCGGTGGTGGCAACTCCATGGTGCTGAATGCAGCCGGTGGGTCTGCCCTTTCTGTGGCGCCACCCCCTCACCCGCGCTCGGCCCCTGGCCGCCACCGGCCGCTATTTGGCTTGGCAGCTGCGCAGCCGCCTGAGGCCCGCTCCCCGTGTGATCGCCTTGGTGAACGGCTCGCGGCTGTGGGTAGCCCCTGGCCGCACCGGTGCCACCGGAAAATCTACTCCGGCATGCACGAATGGCCCGATATGGCCTTCATGCTGCATCTGCTCCGTACCGGGGACACCTTCGCCGACATCGGAGCCAACGTGGGCAGCTACACGGTGCTGGCCGTCGCTGCGGTGGGGGCCAGCACTTTGGCCTTTGAGCTAACGCCCAAACAGTACGCCTGGCTGCAGCGCAACCTGGCCCTAAACCACCTCGAATCACGCGTCACTGCTTGCCAGGCCGCGGTGGGCGCGGAGCCGGCCACGGTGTCTTTCTGCCTCGACCACGGACCCATGAACCGGGTTGTCGCCGCAGGCTGGGGCGGCCGTTCTCAGCCGGTGAAGGTTGTTGCACTGGACGACATCCCCCTGATCGCCCACGCCTGCTGCTGGAAGCTCGATGTGGAAGGCTACGAGGACGCCGTTTTAGCGGGTGCCGCCCGCACCCTTGCCGAGCCCCCCCCCGCAACGATCCTTTGTGAAGACCGCAGCAAGCCAGTGCAGCAGCGCCTGAGTGGCGCCGGGCTCCAGCCCTGTTCTTACGCCCCCTGGACTCGCACCCTCAGCCCAAGTGCCGCCGCCCGTGGCGGCAACCAGCTATGGATCCGTGACCTCGCCTGGGCACGCGAGCGGGTGCGCACCGCACCGGTCTTTCAGGTGCTGGGTCAGTACGTTTGACTTGATGCGCGTCCTGCACCTGATCCCCTCAATCAGCTCCCGGCGCGGGAGACCCAGTCAGGTGGTGCTGGCAATGACCTCCGCCCTGCGCTCTTACGGCGACGAGGTTTCGCTTCTCAACACCAACGACGACAGCCCTGACCGTCTGAGTTACTTTCCCCTGTGCCGCTGGAATAATTATATCGGCGTACCGATCCCGGCTTTTTTCGCACTGGAGACCACCGTTGCAGCTGTTGCGCCAGTTCGACGTCAGCCCCGCTCTGGTGAGCTGGTTGCGGACTCACCTAACAGCCTACGTGCACGTGAATGCGTTGTTCTCCTTTCCCTCCACCGTGGGCATGGGGCTGGCACGGCGCCGGGTGGTGCCCTACATTTTTCGTAGCATTTGCCAGCTGCAGTGGTGCTGGGACTGATCGAACGCCGTAACCTCCAGCGTGCCGCCGCTCTTCACTTCACGAGCGAGGCCGCCGCACAGGCTTTCTCAACTCCCTCCTTTCTGCTGCCGCTGGGTGTTGAGCTGCCACAAGTTATTGGCCAGCTCGTTATCCTGCGTCTCGGCGCGCCGGTCCGCTTTCTGTTTCTCTCGCGTCTTCACCCCAAGAAGCAGTTGCCGCTGTTGCTGCAGGCCCTCGCCCTGATCTGCCGCCGACATGGGGCTGAACTGCGGCGCCAGGCAGATCAACTTGGCCTGACTGAGCACCTTCAATGGCATGGCTTTGTGACGGGTCAGGCCAAGGCCGAGCTCCTGCAACGGGCCGACTGGTTCGTGCTGCCCTCCGCCGCCGAGAACTTCTGGATCGCTGCGATCGAGGCGCTGACTGAGGGCTTAATGAAACCGCTTATGGGCCCTTCCGTAACAATTCGGCAGGCTGTTCGCCGGCTGGCTGAAACGTCCTTTTGTTCGGACGCGATTGCCAGCGCGCTAAAGGCGGGGTATGCCGATAATCTCAATTCGGTTGTGGAGGAGTCCTCGGCATGTCGCTTGTTCTGATCCTATTGCTGTTCGGTGCTCTCGCACTGCTACTTCTTGGAACCGACTGGAGAACAGCTCTCATGGCCACCATTGCGGTGGGGTTTGTTCAGGATCCTTTGCGCAAGATCACACCCAACCAGCCTGGCCTGATGGTGGGTCTTGTGCTGATCTTCTTCACCATTACAGCAGCTCTCTGCTTCCAGCGTCGTGGTCGTCTGCAACTAAGTCAGATGTTCTTCGGCAGCAAAGAGCTGGCAGCTCTTGTGCCAATGTTCTTAGCCATCCTTAGTTTCCAGGCCTTCAACTCCTTGGTACGCTTCGGCCAGCCCACCCTCACGATGATTGGTGTGGGCTTCTATCTCGCTCCGCTCCTCGGCCTGTGGATGGGCTATCAACTTGGTCTCGCTCCTCCCACCTTGCGGCGGATAGTGGGCCTCTATTTACTATTCTCAGTTCCTTGGTCGTTCAGCATCTGGCTCTCTCACTTGGGTGTGGAATGGGGCGACCTTTTGAGTGAGGTTGGCGAAGGCATCCTGATCAACTTCTCCACCGATTCTGGCTCCATCACACAACAGGGTGCTTCTGGCCTTTGGCGCTCCAGTGAGTTGGCCGCTATGCATCTGGCCACAGCTGCCTGCCTGCTGCTGGTCTATGGCTGGTCGAGCCCCAGCCGCTCCACCAACAACCTTTACGGCCTAGCTGCACTGGCCTGCACCTTCCTCACCCTGCTCACCGGACGGCGCAAGGCTCTGGTGCTGGTGGTGGCCTTTGTACTGATCATGCTGTTGCTGCAGATCTTCCGCGGCGACAAGCGCATGCGTGATCGGATCCTCACCGGTGTGCTGGGGCCCATCGGTCTTGGACTGGTGGGTGTGGTGCTCCTATTTCCCAATCTGCTGGTGGATCTCGATCCCTTCCTCTGGCGCGCGTCTACGATTCCACCAGACCTGTGGGAACGCTTTAACACCGTTGCTTTAAGTGCCATTTGGCCTGCCATCGAGAATTCCCAGATCATTGGTTTGGGTGTCGGGGCGTTGGCTCAGACGGGGCTTCTTGGCATCAATGTTGCTGGCCAGGTGGCCAATCCCTGGGTCGGCGAATCTGGAGTTGGCAAGCTGATCACGGAACTGGGAGTCCCAGGTGTCGTGGTGTTGCTGCTGATTCTCATGAAATTTGGCAGGTTGTTGCTGCGCAACATCAGGCTGTTGCGCAGCTTTGATCAATCAACCGCCAATCTCTACTTAGGCCTGCTCTCCTTTGCCTTGGCCAATGTGCCCTTTTTCATGGCCGCCAGTGGTGTCTATGGCGACCCCTTCGTGCTGATCCTGGTAGGCCTAAGTCTGGGCTCATTCCTGGCACCTCCCACCTTGGTTTATTCACAGGCTGCTCTGTTGCCTGATCAGGAGGCTTTCGCCGGGATGGTGGATCCAGCTGGTTCGATCGCCACTACTCCATGACCTCAGCGCCGTAGCAGATCTACGCCACCCGCGCGCACCTGCCGCCGCTGACGGATGTGGTGAAGCTGTTGAAAGGAGTGTGAGATCTCCTCATTCTCACCAATGGCGGTCCGCTGCATCAACAGCTGGAAACAGAGATGGCCGGCTATTTGGACGTGGAGCACCTGTCCCTTTTCGCGAATGGCACCCTGGTGCTGATGGTGGCCCTCAAAACCCTACGGTTGCAGGGAGGGTGATTACCAGCCCCTTATTTTTCATTGCCACCAGCGAAGCACTCAGTTTGAATGGCATTGAGCTTGTGTACGCCGATATCGAACCCCGCTCCTTCGGGGTCTTCTGATTCACCCCGATCTGCCCTTGGAGGAGGTAAAACGCATCTTGGTGTTGTTGCCCTTGGTCATGCCAGTGGCTTTTGCCTAAGCGGCCCGTGAACTCAGCCCCGATCCTCTTGGTGGGGAATTATCTTCCGGATCACCAGCTGAGCATGCAGCGTTATGCCGAGCTGGTCGTCCAGTCGCTTCGCTTGCTCGATGTTCCTGTCCGGTTGGTCAGGCCCGAACCGATCCTCAGCCGCTGGTTTCAATCCCGCTCACGTGTGTCCCGTTGGGCGGGCTTCCTCGACAAGCTGGTGTTGTTCCCCCTGCGCCTCCTCTGGATTGTTCACCGGCCCGGACGGACCAGGCCAGCTCTTGTTCATATCCTTGATCAAGGCAATGGTGTCTACCTGCCCCTGATCCAGTGCAGTCCCCATCTACTCACCCTGCATGATCTGATTTCCCTCCGCGCCGGTACCGGTCAGTCCAGTGCGAATCCTTCGCCGCGCTTCAGCCTGTATCAGTGGATCAATGCCTGCTGCCTGCGCCGTTGCCACCATTTGCTCTGTGTGTCCGAAGCATCCAGAGGCGATGCGCTGGCGCTCTGGCAGCTTCCGCACAAGCGATTGATGCTGCTGCCGAACCCGCTCGATCCCTTCTTTCTGGCGCCGGATCCCCAGCGGCATCCGGCCTTGCCGTTGCACTATTGGTTGCATGTGGGCAGCAGTGCCTGGTACAAGAATCGCTCGATGGTTCTGCACATTCACGCCGAGTTGCTGGATCGCGGCATTCCTATCCCGCTTCTGCTGATCGGTGAACCGCTCAACGCTCAGGAAACGGCCCTGATCGCTCGCCTCGGGTCTGGCGAATCGATCACAGCGCTCAGCGACGTTGACGACAGCCTGGTGCGCTCCGCCTACGCCCACGCCGAGGGCTTGATCTTTCCTTCCTTGGAGGAGGGATTCGGCTGGCCTGTGCTTGAAGCGATGGCCCAGGGGTGTTCTGTTTACTGCAGCAATCGCCCTCCGCTTACTGAGCTGGTCGCTGAGCTGGGGGTGACGATCGATCCCCTGGATCCCCTTGCCGCTGCCCGCACGATCGAGGCTGACTGGCGGGATCAAGCGGCTCGCTCCCAGCGGCGGGAGCCGGCCAAAAGGCGGGCAGCCAGCTACAACTTGAAGACATACGGCTCTGAATTGAAGACGCTCTATGCCGCCATCGCCGGGCTGCCGCTGTGAAGGTGCTGCACGTGATCCCCTCGATCAGTCCCCTGCGCGGCGGTCCCAGTGTGGCCGCCCTGGAGATGACGGCGGCCCTGAGGCAGACGGGGGTGGATGCGCGCATTCTCAGCACCGACGACCATGGCTCCGGCAGCCTCTGTGATCTGCCAATCGGCCAGTGGACTGATCTCGAAGGGGTGCCGGTGCTGCTGTTCCGGCGCTGGGCTGCGCCTGTGGCGGCCGTGCGCGATTTCGCTTTCAGCCCCGGACTGAGCCGTTGGTTGCACGCCAACGGGCAGCAGTTCGATCTGCTGCATGTCCATGCCCTCTTCTCTTACCCCTCCACCGGAGCCATGGCGTACGCCCGCAGCGCCGGTATTCCCTATGTGGTGAGCACCATTGGCCAGCTCTGCGTCTGGAGTCTGCAGCAGGGTAGCCGGCGTAAGCGCCTCTATCTGCGCCTGCTCGAGCGCACCAATCTGGAGGGGGCGGCGGCTCTGCACTTCACCACCAGCGCTGAGGAGGACGAGGCCCGGCAGCTGGGGCTCACCGCGCCGGGCCTGGTGCTGCCCCTGGGGGTGAAGGCACCGCC
>Ga0222689_1000288_pt1 | contig 17198 bp, 8 predicted proteins | sample AntAcemetage1231_FD_179838 | JGI IMG/M metagenome (GOLD analysis project Ga0222689, IMG submission 179838) | Saline water microbial communities from Ace Lake, Antarctica - #1231 | ecosystem: Environmental > Aquatic > Non-marine Saline and Alkaline > Saline | place: Antarctica: Ace Lake...
TTCTAAAAGAGAATAAGGACTTGAAATTTGAAATACAGTTGAACTGTAAGGCCTATCCAGACGTTCCATCTTCGAATGTGATTGGCGAAATAATTGGCTCTAAAAATCCCGAAAAAATCATTGTAGTTGGTGGACATCTAGACTCTTGGGATGTCGGAGAAGGGGCTCATGATGACGGAGCCGGAATAGTACAAAGCATTGAAGCACTTCGGTGTTTGAATGCACTGGGAATAAAGCCAAAGAACACGATTCGAGTGGTATTATTCATGAATGAAGAAAATGGGAATAACGGTGGTAAGACCTATGCTGAAGAAGTTGAAAAAAGTAGGGAATATCATGTTGCGGCCATTGAAAGTGACGCTGGTGGATTTACTCCAAGAGGTTTTAATATAGATGGCAATGAAATGCAGGCTGAGAAATTCAAAACTTGGGCTCCTTTGTTTGAGCCTTACGAATTGCATAGGTTTAAGAGAGGGTTTGCCGGTGTCGACATTGGTCCATTGAGAAATGATACTATTGCCTTGTTTGGTCTCTCTCCAGATTCGCAGCGCTATTTCGATTTCCACCATTCAGATCGTGACACTTTTGAAAATGTACACAAACGTGAATTGGAATTGGGCGCTGCCGCTTTGTGTTCCTTACTTTATCTCATCGACAAGCGTGGACTTGACTGAGGACTATTTCCCAGTTATTTTACTGATTTTTCCTTTTCTGATTTCAGCTTTTTCCTTTTCTGATGGTAGGATCTTAAAGATTTGAAAATCATCTACAGTCAATTCAGGCTTTTCTCCTTCTTGTAGAATTCTAAAGTCAGAATAAATCAATCCGCGTTCTACAGAAAGCATATACTTCTGAATAGCGGCCTTTCCATTAAGTGTGAATGGGATTACATGAAATAGCACTGGTTTTTCTCCATCTTTCACTTTGGACACAAATGGGTTCCCTTTTTTCACTTGTGGAAGCGGGTCTTTTCCTTTCTTCCCTTTACTTTTCGGCTCATTGCTCGGTCTTTCTTCATTAGGAAAGATAGTTACCGCATTGGGAACAATTGAACCAAGAATTTTAGTATTGAATTTGGAAGCCAAATCATTTGAGTAGAAATAGAGAGAATCGATTTCATTCAAGTAAAAAGCAGCTTTATAGTAATTGCTTCTTTTATCTTCTTCCATTCGCTCTGCTGATGCCAGGTAAAGCATGAAGGCGTCAAGGTAAAGCTCTTGGAAAAACGGGTCATTCATCTTGGCTGAATCCACGAGCATTTCAGCTTGAACAGTAAAATCTTCGGCGTAAAAAAACAGTGGGCGATCTTTGTATGCTGGAATTTCGAAACTCGCATTGGGCTCGACTAAAGCTATGTAAAAGTTGCTTTTTGCCTTGTGATTCTTTCTTACGATTTCTGTGAGTACCAGAGCATTCTTGGTTTCAAATGCTTTTTTCGGATCAACTGCAACCGAAATTTTAGGTCTTAGATTTTTAAATTCTTCTCTACCGAAACCATATCGCATTCCTTCTTTGTGCGCTTCATTCACACAAATGACAATTTCCTTGTCAGAACTTAGAATCGGCTGCTCTGAATAAACGATTTGAGCAATGCTTGAACTAGAAGCAACAAGTGCTATGAGGAGGTACAGAAGTTGAAGAGTTTTCATGCTAGTAATTTAAATTGCTAGGTATCAAAGATAGTGCCGAAGGGCAGTATATAAAAAGAAAAAGTCCCGGAAAATTCCGGGACTTTTTCAAGTATAGTTTAAGCCGAAGCTTATTTCTCAATTACGAGACGCTCAGTTTGAACAACCTCTCCAACAGTGATATTCACCATGTAAAGGCCTGAAGCCATAGACTTGTTCAAGTTAAGCACTACGTTAAGGTTACTAGAACCAGTTGTAGCTATTTGCTCACTCTGTACAAGCTTACCGAACAGGTCATAGATATCAACGCTTACTTTTTCAGCAGTTACGTCAATATTATTCAAGTTCAAGTTCACGAAGTCACCAATACTTGGGTTCGGGTAAAGAGCAACCTCGATAGACACCTGAGTGTCGCGAGTTGCAACTGTTCCTTCACCAGCAGCACCAGCACCACCTACGATACAAACTTCTTGAGTTGCACCATAAGAAGTAGCGAAGTCATACTGTGGCTCAAGAGCAGTGTTGTCGTTACCTTGGCTCAAGAATGTGCCGTACTCAGGCTTAACTTCAACGTTATAAGACTCACCAGCAACAAGCAAGTTGTTACCTAGACCATCTTTAACGTCGTTCAAGCGAAGAATACGAACAGCATCACCTTTTCTCCAGTAGATAGTAGGCTCGCTCAAGTTCGTGTTAGTAAATGCCCATGTGAAATCATCAGCACCTGCAGGGAACACATTCGTACGGATATAGTATCCGTAAGGAAGTGGACCTGCGTTACCACAGATATCAGCAGCACGTACTTCTAGAAGTGGAGCTGCAGCAGTACTGAATGGCAATAGAGCACCGTAAGGGTATTCTACACCTTCATAAACAACTGCAATCTGTACTTCGTAATCAGTACCTGGAAGTAATCCAGCTACAGACTGAAGAGGAAGAAGAGTAGATGTACCTGGTCTAGTTACTGGAGCTAGAGCAGCACCACCAACTGGGTTAATTAACCAGATATATGAATCTGCATTACAAGCAGCAGGACATCTCAAGCTTGCAGCGATATCGTAAGTATTACCTACGTAATCAGCACGCAATTGCGTTGAAGGACCAGCTTCCATAACAAGAACATCTTCTACAAGACCAGTAATAGTTACTGTTCCGATATCTCCATCAGTGAAGTTAGCATCGATTCTTACATCGTAAGTAACACCGTACTCAACTAGACCACTCAATAAAGAAAGGTTAAGGAAAGTATAGTTACCGGCAGAAGTATAAGTCAATTCAGTACCACCACCTTGTGGAGTCAAGCTCCAGCTGTAGTTATCCGCACCAGGAATGTTATCACACTTGTAAACGTCACAAGCATCATAAGTCAATGATGGATATGGATCATCAGGAGATGAAGCACAGAAAGAAGATACACAGATGTTGAAATCAGCAGTACTGCCTGTACCGTAAGTATAGATACGAGCATAAAGCAATGAACCCGCAGAGATACCTTGAGCAAATACGTACTCACCAAGAGCAGCATTGTCATCACCAGCAGCTAAGAAGTTCAACTGATCATCATACAATTCGATAACCATGTCAGCAGCAAATGCATCACAAAGAACCTTCACACCACCGTCACAAACTGTAGTGAATGAGTACCAAGCTTCATCGTCAGGGTTACCTGAGAATGGGCCTTGCTCTGGAAGAGCAGTCTCACCTGGAAGAACTGTTGTTCCAAGAACACCAGTACAGTTAGGGAACAATTGTGGGTTGATGTTCAATGCACTAGCAATACCAGCGATACATGAACCATCGTCGATAGTAGCACAAGGATTGTAGTTCAATGAAGCAGGAATAGTACAACCAAGAAGATCACCTAAAGTGATGCTCATGTTAGCAGTACCCGCTTGTCCATTATATCCGTTCATTTGAATGAGGTAAGTATTACCAGCAATCAAATCACATGCGTCAAGCACGATTAGTGAATATAAGCCAAGACCATCATCGTCATCACATGCTAGTTCGTTACCAGCACATCCGTCGTAAACAGCAATTTGAGTATCAGTTAAACCTGCTACACCATCATCGCTAGTTTCAATAGTAACTGAACCAGCAGCTGGAGCAACGAATGAATACCATACGTCATTTCCAGTTGGGTTACCGAACCAGCAATCAGGAGTAGCTCCGTCAGCAGTAGCACATGAGTTGTCAATTACTACATCAACACCGTCAGTAGCTACTGGAATTGCGTTAGCGCAATCATCGTTAGCTACAGCTAGGATACAAGATCCGTCGTCAGTGTCAGCTAGTGGATCGAAGTTACAAGCAGCAGGGTTAGTACAACCTAGAACTGGAAGAGAGCAAATTGCCTCATCGATAGTCAATAAGATGTCGAAAGTACCTTCTTCACCAGCATAACCATCAACCATAACATAGTAAGTAGTGCTAGCTGCAAGTGAACCACAAGCAAATGTCACCAATGACATGTTACCTGCACCACCATCATCGTTACCACCTACGAAAGAACCAGCATCATTACAAGCACCGTAAACAGCAACTTGAGTATCAAAGTTAGTTCCAGCAGTAGTTTCGATAGTAATTAAAGCGTCGCCAGCTGGAGTTGTAAATGAATACCATACATCATTGTCAACAACAGTTTCGAATTGACACCATCCATCTTGTGCGTTGCAACCAGAACCTGCAGGACCTACAAGGATTTCTGGAGTACCACAAGCTAATGTGTTATCACCTGTAACAGCTACACCGCTTGTAAGTGCTTCAGCACCAGAGCAGTTGTCGTTAGCTACAGCAGCGATACAAGAACCGTCATCAATAACAGCAGCTGGATCGTAGTTACAAGCAGCTGGGTCAGTACAACCTTCTGGATCAGCAACACAAGCGTTTTCATCAAAGTTTACAACGATGTTGAAAGTACCTTGAGCACCACCATAACCATCTACCAAGATATAGTAGGTAGTAGAAACAGCAAGATCACCACAAGCTAAGCTTAATAATGAGTAGAATGTTCCACCTGGATTGTCATCATTACCGAAAAGGAAGTTTCCTCCACATCCGTCAAACAATGCAATTTGAGTATCACCGATATCACCAGCAGTTGTTTGGATAGTTACTTCAGCATCGTTAGCTGGAGTAGTGAAAGAATACCAAACATCAACTTCAACATCAGTTTCTTCAGGACACCATCCTTCTTGACCAGCAGAAGCGCAAGAAGCAGCTCCTGGAACAGTTGCAACTTCAGGAGTACCACAAGCATTTGTGTTATCACCTACAACAGATACACCATCAGTAAGTGCAATTGCACCTGAACAGTTGTCATTTGCTACAGCAGCAATACAAGAACCATCGTCAGAAGTAGCTAATGGGTTATAGTTACAAGAACCAACAGTAGTACAACCAAGAACATCTAGGTTACGAGTACCGCAATAGATGTTGAAAGTCATAAGTGATTCTTGAGCATCGCCACAAGATCCTGTACCATCAGAATTGTATTCTACGAACATGTTTCCTGAAGTAGCTACAGCAATAACACCAGCTTGATCGCCTTCGGCAGGGCCGTATAGCAATGTACCTGAGTTATCAGTACCGTCATAGATTGAGAAAGAATCCCAAGTTGTTTCGATGGTACCAGCAGTAATTTCCAATACGATATCATCTATACCGTCAGCATCAATGATGAATGAATCACCACCGTCAGCATAGCAGTAAGAATCAGCAACTGGAGCACAATTAGGAAGGACACAAGATCCGTCATCAGAGTTAGCTGCAGGATCGAAGTTCAATGCGAATCCATTTGTACAACCAGGAACTACAATCTCTCCACAGTAAAGGTCGAAATCAGTAGATCCTTGCAGAGCATCATCACAAGAGAATGATCCATCAGAACCATACTCGAAATACATGTTACCACTAGTAGCAACAACGATAGTACCTGCTAGGTCGCCATTTACTGGGCCTAAAAGAAGTACACCTGTGTTGTCAGAACCATCATACACGTTGAAAAGATCACAACAAACTTCAATATCAGTTGAAGTGAATTCTACGATGATTGGGTCAGCACCAAGGGCAGTGATCAAAAGATCGTCACCATCGTTACCGTAGCAATCAGATTCGTTAGTAGCAGCACAAGCTGGAACGATACAAGATCCGTCGTCAGCAGTAGCACCTGAATCGTAGTTCAATGCAGCAACGTTAGTACAACCAGGAACGAATGGGTAAATCAAACCTATGGCAGAACCATCGATTTCATCAACACCATTTGAACAAACCAAGTTATTGATATCATCCCAAACGTACTGTAAGTTGTTTGAAGGAATACCAATACCATCATTGATGATTTGGATGTTCATCTTGAAAGATAAAGGTTGCGTAACTGTAAATTGACCAAGCAATACACGGTTATTTGGACCAGTACCAAGACCATTCACATCACCGTTTAGAGCATACCAGCTACCATCGATAAGGTTCATGTCATTTCCAGTAGGAAGTCCAAGAACGAAATTGCTAGCGTCTGCAAAATATCCTGCAGGATTAGAAGCAGCAACTGAAATAGCAGCACCTGGATCCGCAGAAGAAGCACGTCCGATAGTTACCATTGAATCCCACTGAAGTTCAGGAACAAATCCAAAGAAACCCGCATTAAGCGCTGGTCCTGTTGCACCACCAAAACTAGTGTTAAAGAATGTATTGTTCGCAAGAACTTCCATGGTATAGCAATTCGCGATAGCATAGATAGAAGTTACGAAGTCGATAGGATCCTGCAACTCAGCGTAAACACGGTAAGTTACACCACCTGCTGGATAACCAGTACCAGGAGGACTTACAACGTCAAACGTCGCTTTATCCATGACTTGTTCTACCACAACCTGTGTCAGCTGGGCAGTTGCCGTCGTAAGGCCGATAAAGGCTACTAGGGCTAATGATAAGAGTTTTTTCATAATAATAAATAGTTAATGGTTATAGGGTTAAAAATTGTCTCGGGCACGAGGCCCGAGACAACTATTTTTGATCTATAATAATTATGGACACGATGTACCGTAGGCAGCAAGTACCAGGTTAAGGTCTCCAGTGTTGATAAGCAAGTCACCGTTGATATCAGCTGGGCAAGTTCCCGCAGGGAATGCACAAGACTGATCTTCAACTGTAGCAGCTGGATTGTAGTTAAGCGCAGTTGGATAAGTACAACCTTCCAAAGTACAGCTAAAGTCACAAAGGTTACAATCAGCGAAAGCAACTGCTGGATCGTAGTTACAAGCAACTGAGATGTCACAACCAGCAACACCACAACCTACAGCAATCTGAAGGTTAGTACCTATACCGATTCCAAGGTCAGCACAACTAAAGCTACCTTCAGATACGATTTGGATAGTAACTGCAGATCCTGAAGACAAGAAGTACAATCCAGAAACATCACCGTCACCAGTAAATAGAACTGGAGAAGCAGTGTTTGGACCGTCATATACTGTAATGTTATCAAATCCTGCTTCAAACTCACCGTTCAAGAAGTCAAGTTCTACAACTTCACCTACAGGAGCGTTCAATACGAAGATTGTGTTTTCGTTGTTACCATAGCAGTACTCGAAAGTAGTTCCACAGTACTCACATGAATCATCATCAACGTTAGCAGCAGCATTGTAGTTAGTTGCATTTACATCCATACATCCGAAGACGATTGGAGCACAAGCAACATCAAAGTTCACACCAAGTACGAACTGACCGTCAGCACAATCGATTATATCATCAGCGATGATTTCAATTGTAACACAACCAGAGATACCAGCGAAAGACTGACCACTAATGTCACCATCACCACTGAACAACAATACACCTGTGTTATCAGCACCGTCATAGATATTGATTACATCAAATCCAGGCTCAAGTACAGAACCACCACCGAAAGTGACAGTAACCGCATCAAGAGCACCGTTAAGTGAACAGTAAGTGTAAGCGAATGCATCAAAGTTAGCATAGCAGATGTCATAAGAACCTCCACAAGCGTCAGCCCATGTATAAGTACATGATGCATCTTCTGTGTTAGCTAAAGCATTGTAGTTGAATGCATTTGGATTAGTACAACCCAATACGATATCCTCACAAGAAAGATCTAGAGAGAACGTTCCTGCTTCTCCACCGAATCCACCTACGTAGAAGTAGTAATCAGTTCCAAGAGTTGAAAGGAATGTTACTGTGGGATCATCTTGATCAAAGAATCCACAACCTGCAAGGTCATCATCTTCAGCATCAACACAAACTTGAGCGCCACATGGACCTTCAAGAATTGCGATAGTTGCATCGATGTTAGAACCACAAAGTGCAGCAGTGATCAATTGGTTGTCAGTACCAACAAAGTGATACCAAACACCTGAAGCACCACCTGGACCACAAGCAGCAGGAGCATCACCAGCAGTAGCACCACCAGTTGAACCTGCAGTTGTTGAACCACATAATACATCAATAGAACCAGCGCAAAGATCATTTGCAGGAGCACCAGGATATAGACATGATCCATCGTCAAAAGTAGCTAATGGGTTATAAGTAGCAACTGTTGCAGAAGGGTCAGTACAACCGTAGATCTCACCTTGAACAGTGAAATCAATAGTACCACAATCAAGTGGAGTTACTGTCCAAACATGGAATACATAGTATGTAGCAATCATGTCAATTGGAGCACCAGTTTGACACTGTCCACCAAACTCACCACAACCTGCAAGAGCAGTTAGGTTAGCTGGATCACAAGGATCAAGTAGGTAAGCAGCAACATCAGTTACTTCATACATAGTAACACCAACGAAGCTAACTCCAGCTGGACCGTTGTTCAAGAAATCCCAAGAAAGACCATCGTAAGTACCAAGCGTATTGTCATATGCATACCAAACACCAAATGTCTGGTTGAATGTCAATGCATTAGGAGTTGGGATTGGCTCTGGGTTAGTACAACAAAGATCAGAGTTGTAAGGAATTCCGTCTGTTAATACATCAGGAGTCGAACAATCATCATTTGCAGGAGAAGCTACAAATTCACATGGATCAGGAATACAATCGATAGACAATGTGAAATTACCTACTTGACCTCCGAAACCGTGAACATAGATATAGTAATCTGTTCCAGCTTGAGAAGTGAATGAACCTTCTGAAGTAAATCCAGCACATCCAGCACCATCATCAAATCCAGTTACACAACTAAGTGCGCCACATGGACCTTCAAAAATAGTAAGACGTGTGTCGAAGTCTGCATTGTTACAAGTAGAAATTGTTACAAAATCGCCTGTTCCGTTGAATACATACCATACACCTGGACCTTCGATTCCACCATCACTACCACAAGCAGATCCGATTAAACCTTCAGCATCAGTTGAAAGAATTGTAGATCCAGCTTCTGAATCACCACAAGCCATTGCTATTGCATCACCACAAGCGTTGTTTGGCTCAGGTAGGATACAAGAACCGTCATCAGAACTTGCGAATCCATCGTAGTTAAATGCTCCTGGATCAGTACAACCTGGACCAGTATCACCAACACCACAGTAAACGTTCAATACAGTTGGTGGACGTCCACCTGAACCGCAAGAAATAGATCCATCAGCAGTAATTTCGATAAAAATATTATCAGAAGTACCTGCTACAGTGATACCAGCAAGGTCACCTTCAAAAGGACCAGCCAATACAGCTCCAGTGTTATCAACACCATCGTAGAATGTGATGTCATCAAATCCTGCTTCAACGTTACCTGAAACTACTTCCACCACTGGGAAAATACCAGGCACATCTGCAGTAACCAATAAACCGAATCCTGTAGTGTTCTCATAACAAATAGAACCGTTTACAGGTGCAGTAATACAGCCAGGAACGATACAAGAACCGTCGTCTAGTGTAGCCAATGGGTCAAAGTTAAGAGCAGCGCCGTTAGTACAACCAGCAATACCACCAAAGAATCCACAGTAGATATCCCAAGTCAAAGGACCAGCAACACTGCCAGAACCGCATGAAATTGATAGATCAGCAATTAGCTCGAAGTATAAGAATCCTGAAGTACTAGTAGCAGTAATTCCTGTCATGTCTCCAGCAAATGCGCCCAATAATGGAGCAGCATTGTTAGCTCCGTCGTAAACGAAGATATCATCACAACAAGCTTCAGTTGCTCCACCAGTGAATACAATTGTTACTTGCTGTCCTGGATCAGCCTCATACAGATAGTTCAATACATCGAAGTTTTCATAACAAACAGAACCTGACTCAGCAGGAACTGGAGGTGTATTGTCATCAACATCACACGATGGAATGATACATCCAACATCAAAAGTAGCTAGTGGGTCGTAGTTAAGACCATCTTGATCCATACAACCTGCAACGCCAACAAATGCAGCACCGCAGTATACATCCCATGTAACTAGAGTACCACCAGTTAAAGTAGTGCATTCACCTGATCCGTCAGCTTCGAATTCCATAGTCAAGAATCCAGTCGAACTTTCAACATAGATTCCTCCTACAGGACCTGTAGCACTTCCAAGGTAAGTAGAAGCATTAGATGGACCATCATAGAAATTGATGTAATCCCAAGTGTTTTCCATTGTACCACCTGTGACAATCAAGGAAATTTCCTCTCCTGGATCAGCTTGGTAAGTGTAAGAAACTAAATCATTGTTCGTATAGCAATAGCTATCAGAAACTGATGGAGCTGGCACAGTCGCATCATCAACATCGCAAGATGCCAATAGACAAGAACCGTCATCAACAGTAGCAGCTGCATTGTAGTTGAATGCATCTTCATCCGTACAACCTGGAGTACCAGCTACAAGGTTAACGGTAGTAACTCCACCAACACCTAATGAAGTAACTGTTGCTTGGAGAACACCATCTACATAAAATCTGTAAATAGTTCCACCGTCTCCCCAATCATCTTGTTGATGAAGAGAGAAGGATAATGGAGCAAGGCCGAGAGCAATTGGCCCTACAATTACGTTGTTCGCATATGCTCCTGGATCAGCAGGACCAGCAATTTGTCCACCGCCGCCAGTGCAGCCAACTAGGGTGTTACCCCCAGCGAATAAAGTACCTACACCGCAGGCATTACCTACCGGTGTCATTTGCCAATACGCCTCATATCCCCATCCATCGGTATCGATTTCTAGAGTGGCATTTTGGGCATTAGTGCTTCCCCAACAGACAGCCAGCATGACCGTCAATAGAGAAGACAGAGAAGTTAACGCTTTCCTCATTTTGTCTTGGTTTTGGTTAATAATTATTTCGTTTGTTTTTAATTTCCGGCAAGCCGGCTTTATTTATCAAGGCGCCTTTCGGCGTTTTCTTGCAACTTAATACTACAAAGGCAGAGAAGCTAAGCTAATCTGCTAGTGTTAGGGTTTAATACGTTTGGTTAGTAATGCTTGAAAGCATAATATTTTCCAGTTCATCTAAGGCCTTTAGTTGCTTCAATTTGAAGCTGAACTCTGCCCCTTTTGCTAAAGAATTTGCATTATTTAGCAAATGGAGCGGACACTAAAGTACCAAACTTATTGCCTCAACACCAAAATAAATATCACATTTTTATGACATTATTCTACTATCAATTGACTGTCAGTTACTTAGAATATCAACAATGCCCTATGTTATAAACATTGATTTGTTGAAAGCTTGATAATCAGTCAACTAGCCTTTAGCCGACCTTTTGAGCTCGAGTCAACCTTTTTAATAACACACTAGTCTAGACGCTGTTACATCATTACTTTTGCCCTATAGCCTCTTCAATGAAAAAGTTAGTTCTTATTCTTATATATATAGTGCACACCGCAGCTTGCCTTGGCCAGGACATACAATTTCCCGGCAATCAAGTCCAGCAAATGCAGGGCAATGAGCCTGAATACCGCGGAGGCGATGAGGAATTCAATTTGAGAATCAACGAATTTTCAGCAGCCGGAACAGAGTTTGTAGATCAAGAAGGGGAAAATGAAGATTGGATTGAGATTTACAATTTGGGTGATGAAGCAGTTGATCTCTCAGAACTCTTTATGACCGATAACCCATTAAATCCATTCAAGTGGTCTTTGTCTGCTTTGACTTCTCCTCTTGAAGCCGGACAATATTTGATTCTCTTTGCTGACGATGAGCCTGAAGTAGCTGAAAATCACCTGGGATTTAGTTTGAACGAGGAAGGAGAGTTCATTGGGCTATACGATGAAAACGGATTGGAAATCGATGCCATAGACTTTGGACAACAATCTTTTGGTTTGAGCTTCGGTAGAGAGGGAGATGGAGAGATCTGGAACTACCTCTTAGAAACTACGCCGGGCAGCAGCAATTCTAGCAACGGACTTTTGGGAATACTTGAACCCGTAGAATTCAATTTATCGTCTGGATTCTATACCGGAACTCAAACGATTGTACTCCAACACCCCGATGATTTTTCAGAAATCCGTTACACTTTCGGAGGATTAGAGCCAAACGCACTTTCAACCTTGTACGAAGGGGCATTTGAGGTTGAGCCCGGAGAAGTGATTCGGGCTAAGGCTTTTCGGATTGGATACCACGAAGGCCAATCTTCCAGCTGTACTTTACTCCAACAAGACAATTACGCATTGAATGCCATGCTTATTACTGGCGACTACGATGAGCTTTTCGGAGAGAATGGAATCTATTCTAACCCCTACAGCGGCATTGAGCGTCAGGTTCAGCTTTCTTATTTGGAGGACGGCAACCTCCTATTGAATCAGCTGGCCGGCATTCAATTGCATGCCCCCGACAACAGAGATCAAAAAGCATTGCGCTTGTATGCCCGCAATGAGTACGGTCAAAGTCGCTTTGAGCATGCCTTTTTTGAAGACAAAGGAATACAATCCTTCAAGCGCCTAATTCTTCGAAACGCAGGAAATGATGGGCTGGAAATTGGTCATTCTGGCTTGAGGGATCCATTGATTTCGAATCTGTATGCCTCTATGGAGGAAGGATATGGTTATTCCGCCACTGCGCCTATGAATGTCTTTATAAATGGAGACTATTGGGGGATTTACAACTTGCGCGAACGCCAGGATGAATACTTCATTCAAGACAATTATGGGTACGAGCCGGAAGAAGTGAACTACCTGGAGCGAGCGGCATCTGTTCCCGGCACCTTCAATGCCATTTTGGGGAATTGGGATGACTTCAACAATTTGGAAGAAACAGCCGTTTTATTGGATCTTTCGGAGGATGAAAACTATGCCTTGATTGAAGATTGGATGAACATTGAGAATTTCGTCGATTATCAGAGTCTTGAGATTTTCATTTGCAACCAGGATTGGTTGAGCAACAACATGAAATTCTGGAGGACTTATAATTCCGATCGGAAATGGGAATGGCTTATTTGGGATTCAGATTGGGGCTTTGGCACCTTCTACCCCTCGTACATTCACGGATCACCCGATTGGAACTCTTTGAATTTTGCCCTTTCGAATTGGGGAGGATGGACTCAAGAGGTAGAAACCGAATTGCTGCAAAATTTGGTCTTGAACACTGAGTTTCGAAACTACTTCAGCTCCAGATCGGCCGATTTAACAAATTCCGTGCTGAGACCAGATCGGATTTTAGAGAAGCTTGACGGAATGAAATCTGAAATTGAGAATGACATGCCCTTTCAAGTGGCACGTTGGGGAAGTACCGTAGGTGCCTGGAATTATGACCTCGGAGTAATTTCGAATTTCGTGAGTGAACGCAAAGGCTATTTTCTGCAACACTTCTCAGAGCGATTCGAATTGGGTGAAATACTTACCATCCAATTGGAGTGCATTCCAGCCGAAGCAGGTTACATCGAAGTGAATACCATTTTTGCGGATGAATCTCCTTGGGAAGGTCAGTATTTTGAGAATATTCCAGTGAGAATTAAAGCCATCGCCAATCCGGGGTATGTATTTGAAGAATGGGAAGACATCGGGACTGCCAGCGAGTTACTGGTTTCACTCTTGGGTGATTCTACCATAAACGCACTTTTCGGACAGAGCAATGAGTTGTTATCACCGATTATCAATGAAATCTACTACAATCCAGGTGATGAACTTCAATCTGGAGAATGGATCGAGCTGTACAATCCAAATTTAACCGAACTCAATTTGAACGGATGGGTTTTGGGCAACGAATTGGAAGTACTCTTCGAATTTGATGGGGAATTCATTCTACAAGCAGAGGAATACGCCATTCTTTGCCAAGACACTCTCGCATTTCAAGCTATGTTTCCTGGAGTCGAACACTTGCACTTGCAATTGAGCCATGCATTGAGTGATGAGTCAGGGACAATTTATTTGTTGGATGGCAATCAAAGCGTGCAAGATTATGTCAATTACAGCAATTCAGGAGATTGGCCATTAGAAGGCAATGGAGACAATTTTAGTTTAGAATTAATCTCTCCAGAGCTCAACAACAACAGCGGTCAAAATTGGTTTGTTCGCGATGTAATAGGTGGATCGCCTGGGGCTGAAAACGAGATTGTAGTTGGTCAACTTGAAAAGGATGAATGTTCAATCATCGCTTATCCTAATCCATTCAATTCTCAGTTCAAACTAGCCTCTGGTTGTGGATTTATTCGGGGGGATGTTTTAGAAATCTATGACTCGTTCGGGAGATCCGTTTTTCAGAAGATTATTTCCGGTTCGGGTCCAAGCCTCACTATCAGTTTTCCAGCAGATGCCAAGGCTGGAATTTATTCGTATTCCTTAAGAAGTGAATCAACTTGCTTCAAGGGATCGGTGATTAAAGTTGACTAGCGGAACATTTCAGCATGCCAGCTTTTGCCGAAAGGGAGAATCCATGACGTATTAAACTCATCGATGTTCTTCACCAAATTGTTGAATACCACAGTTTCGTCATTGATCACACCAGCTTTTCTCAATGCCCAAAAATCATGAAGCTGGCGCACTAGAATTTCATCTCCTTCAAGATACGCTACCAGTTGACGGTTGAAAAAATCGATGCCGAACTTGTTTCCAATTTCTTTGATGGCAGCTACCGATGAGTCAATGGAGCAGCCACTTGCAGCGGCTTGGTTTTCATCTACCGCTAAAACAATAAACCTGTCTTTCTCGATGGCAAATCCTGCAGCAAGTGCTTGACCGTGTGCCGCCCAATCCGTCACAAAACGATTAAGAAAAACAGAGATTTCCTCTTGTTCCGCATTGCTCAAGACCCTGTCCGCTTGGTAGATCCAGACTCTGGCATGTTTAGGGAGATCGCTAAGATTCATGGGTAGAAGTATTGGTGTTTCTGTAAAATTCTTGAAGCCAGATGGCAGGTGCAAGAAGCATCAAAGGTACTAAGGATTGAATTCCACCGAGCAATTCTCGGGCAAAAGCATAGGATTGGATGGGATAGCCGAGAAGCTTTCCTCCCAAGTACACTGTTGCCGCCAATGCAATCACTACCGCATAAGCTATCGCCAACTTAATAAAGGGAATAGCTTCTCCGAACCACCATTTTACACAAATCCATACTGCTAAAAAGTGCACAGCAATAAAAAGGAAAGTCAGGCCCCATTTCAAGCGATTCAATTCAGAAGTCGTAAAATTAAACAGCTGTGGAATAGAGCTGTGGGCATAATAATAATCGTAAGGAATGTTTTGATTCTCTTTGATATCAGCGATTTTAGCTGCTCTCGAATCAGGACTTAGATTATCATAATCGGTGATATGTCCGGAATATTCAATGATATAATTTATTCCGATTTTCAGTTTCTCTTGAAAAAACCCAAAAGCCAGCATCAGAAGGATTAGAGCTATGGCGTATGGTCTTTTTGACTTCTTCAAGAGGAGGCTTTCTTGAGTGGTGAGAATTTACTGACCCAGATGTACCACAATCCAAAAATGAAAGAATACACCAAAATCGTAAATGTATAATCGTGGTTGAAGCTTAGCCAAGCCGGGTTTGCATCTACGATAACCACCAGAGCTATAACCCGAATTACATTCACAAAATGCACGAGAAGAATACCCGCTGGTATGAACCAGAGCTTTTGTTTCCAGGGCCCGGGAAATGCAAGAATGAATATGCTGAAGAGGGCGAACAAAGCCATACCGTCGCAGGGTGCTCCGACAATAACTCCGACGGATTCTTGCAGGGCGATCCAATTGTCAAGATTGGCATCAGCAGGAACAGCTTGCAATTGAACACCGAAAACTCCGAACACAAATCGAGCGTGCTCGACTAAGGCGGCAATTACCCATTCATCGAGGGTAGAATTGGGTTTTAGCCAAAATTCATAAACGGCGTACCAGGATGCATAAAGCAGCACTGCCAAAAATAAAAATCGAAAGAAGGGGTTGCGGAACACCGCCATTGGGAATGTTATTGCTTGTTCCTAAGCTCGTAGGCTTTCTTTCCGCCATAAGCAGCTCCTGCAGCGATTAGAAACACCAAGCCTCCGTCAATCGGAATAGGACAAGGGTCGCTGAAAGGATTGTTGGGATCATCGCATGGAGGCAAATCCGGTGGATCAATCTGAGCAGAAACCGAGACTACTGCGAAAGTCACTAAAAATAAAGCGATACCGATACTTACCAATGGGTTCTTCATGGAACAAAATATTCTAACAGCAAAATAAGGTAAAAATCTTGAAACCTAGTAGATTTTTTTTCGATTTCATTAGAGATGGGGTTTAATCGTTCAATCCTAAGGAATACGTTTATATTTGCATTTCATCTCTAAAGTCTGAAATGGCAGAGAATACGAAATCTACCCTTCTCGACGCCGATGATTTACGGCCGATACTTAAATTTCTAAGTAAAAACTGGTACTTGTTAATACTATTGCCAGCATTGTGCTTTGTTATAGCCTTTTACTATACGCATCGATTGGCAGACATTTACGCTGCCAAGACCGAGATTCTACTCAAATCAGCCGAGACTTACGATTACCAATCGCAGATTTACAGCAATGTTGGTTACGCCGCTTTGTACAACGATATCACGAATCAGAAGCGGATTTTATCCTCTTATGACCTGATATCGAACACCTTAGACAAGCTCGATTTTAACATCACTTATTACCTTGTGGGTAGGGTGAGGACGCTTCAGGTAGATAGAATTGAGGCCATTGATATTTGGGTAGATGTAGAGCGGTTCAAGGGGGAGCTTTTCAACAATGCCTTCAACATTAAAATCCTGAATTTCAATAGTTACGCCTTGTCTTTTGAGCTCAACGGGAACACCATCCAAAAAGAATACCAATTCGGAGAGCTGGTCGAAGATGTGAACTATGTAATGCAAATCGATAGGAATCCGTTTTTTACGGAAGAAACCATTGAATCCATTACCAGACAGGACTTTCAGTTTAAGGTTCACCAGCCTGGTTTCCTCATTGGAAAGTTCAAAAGGAGTCTAAAAATTGAGCAGGTAGAATTCACCAGTATTTTGTCTTTGATGGTGGAGGATGAGCTTCCGAGCAGGGCCAAATCATTTCTCGACACACTTTCTAGTGAATACATCAATTACACCTTAGAGTCTCAGGTAAAGGTCAATGAAAACACCCAAGACTATATTCAGAAGCAGCTGGATGAACTGATTTTCATCATTGACTCGTTGGAAGTCGAATTAGAATTGTATAAGCAGCGCA
>Ga0222689_1000289_pt1 | contig 17196 bp, 31 predicted proteins | sample AntAcemetage1231_FD_179838 | JGI IMG/M metagenome (GOLD analysis project Ga0222689, IMG submission 179838) | Saline water microbial communities from Ace Lake, Antarctica - #1231 | ecosystem: Environmental > Aquatic > Non-marine Saline and Alkaline > Saline | place: Antarctica: Ace Lake...
GCATAAGGGCGCGGATGCGGGTGTCGCGTATTGGAGTGCGAGTAGCGCTTCCTCGTATGATTACGCGAGTATCGGCGGCCGGCTTGCTTATTGACATAAACGTAACATAAAACGGTTTTTATATCCCGGTTGGCGCGTAGTGAAACTTGGCAGGAATGCGAATAATGGCACGAATGCAGGTGTCACGTATTGGAATGCGAATAACACTTCCTCGAATGATAACACGAATATCGGCAGCCAGATCAGCTTATGTATTTTTTAGAAAAAGATATAAAAACCTTGCCTCTTGGCAAAACACAAATTACGCCTCTCAAAGTATTGGTAGGGAAACCGAAGATTCTGAGGTCAATAAGCAGATTAGGAAAAGCATGAAAAGATATAATAATTTATACTCACAAATATATGATATGGAGAACATTAAATTGGCTCATAAAAATGCCATGAAGGGAAAGGCTCATTATTCGGAAGTCAGAATGGTGGAAGCTAATCCTGATAAATATTTTAATGAAATTCATAACATACTTAAAGATAAAATATTTAAAAATTCCAAATATAAAATGTTCGTCAAAACGGACAAAGGCAAGAAACGGGAAATATTTAAACTTCCTTATTTCCCGGATAGAATTATCCATCATTGCATCATGAACATTTTAGAACCGATTTGGATGAAGACGTTAATAACAGATACTTACTCTTCTTTAAAGAACAGGGGCATTCACAAGGGTGTGCGGAGATTAAAGAAGGCTTTAAAAGACAGGGATAATACCAAATATTGTTTAAAAATGGATGTCAGAAAGTTTTATCCATCCATTGATCATGATGTTTTAAAGCAGATTATCAGACAAAAAATTAAAGACAAAGATTTACTATGGTTGCTTGATGAAATTATTGATTCGGCTGATGGTGTTCCGATAGGTAATTATCTGAGTCAATATTTTGGAAATTTATATCTGTCAGGCCTGGATCATTGGCTAAAAGAACAGAAGCAATGCAAGTATGTTTTTAGATATTGCGATGATATTTGTGTGCTCCATTCGGATAAAAAATATTTATCTGGGCTTAGAAAAGATATTTCAGAATATTTGGAAACAAAACTAAACGTCAATTTAAAAGAAAATTGGCAGGTGTTCCCAGTTGCTGTAAGAGGAATTGACTTTTTGGGATATAGGTTTTTTCATGACTACACACTCTTAAGAAAAAGTACCGCTACCAGATTCAAAAAGAGAATGAGAAGCATAAAAAAGAATCATAACAATCTAACCCCGATAAATATTTTGAGCGGAGTGATGAGTTATTGGGGATGGATGAAGCATGCAGATTGTGTTAGGTTACAGAATAAATATATTGACTATGGTGTCAAAAAGATAGTTGATAATGTCTGCAAAGAAAATAAATTACATAATCCGATGGGAGTATTTTAATGAAAGAATATCCTGACTTTGCGAGTTTTGCAGAAGAATCTAAACCCCTGGATGGTGATAAGAAAAAGATTGATGATATATTGGGTCAGAATATCTTGGTGCTGGATTTTAAGATAAACCCGAGCAAACAAAACAAAGGCACTTCATATGCAACTATTCAGTTTAAAATAGATAAAATAAATTATGTCGTTTTTACTGGATCAAGTGTTTTGTCGGGTCAGCTCGAAAAATACAAAGACAATTTACCATTCAATACCGTGATAAAAAAGATCAATAAATACTACACATTTTCATAGAGGATCAAAATGAAAACAAACTCAAAAGATTATCCAACAATACAACGCTTGCAAGGCAAGATCCTTGTGCCAACTAACATAACCCAGTCAACAAACGAAGAGGGTGAAGAGTCATACAATTACTGGCAAGTAGCCTTTCCGTTGACATCAAAACTATCCAACGCCGAATTAACAGCAGCAGCCAATAAAGAATATGCAAAACTCAGTCAAATAAAAACTCTCGAAGCAGGTTGTCCAACAAGCCTTGGATTCAGGATTGATTGCATGGATAATAATGTGGCTGATTTTGATAAGACTCTTGGCTTGATAAGTATTTATCCCACAATGACAGAAGTCACCGTGAGAGATTATGACAACCTCAACCACACGATTACAGTCGATCAGTATAAGCAGATGTGCTTGGAACTGGGTGCGCATGTAATGGGCGTTCGGCAGGCTTATTGGGCTGATGTGGATGCTGTGTAACGTTTAAGCGGGGACTCATGGTTCAACAAAACCCCGCCTAAATTATTAAGGATTAACACATAAAGCCGGAGTTAAAATGACTGAGCCAACGAGACGGTATAATGACGGAATTGAGCCAACGACTGACCACGATTTATTAATCAGGTTGAACACTAAAATCAGCACGATTTGTTTGTCCCAGGCAGAAACGAACCAGCATTTAAAGGATTTCACTGATAAGATAGAACTCAGGTGTGAGTCAAGATTGAAATTGATTGATAAAGTGAATGATAAAATCCTTGGCAAGTCAATATTCACATGGCTTTTGGGAATTGTAATTGTGGTGATTATGACGGTATTTTCAATAGCTGGGATTAATAAAGTTGAGATCGCAAAGTATCAGCTTATGATTGACGCAAACGCTGAACAAATCAAGTCAAATGCTGATGCTATAAAAATCTTAATTAGCTCTCAACAGAAGGACATAATAGAATGAATTTTGACAGCATAATTATTGAGTTTATCACGAACAATTATTTGACATTGACAATCATGTTCACGGCACTTAAAGGAGTGGCTAAAATAACTCCCTGGGCGTGGGATGATTCCATTGTCTCCCTGCTTTTTGGGGCTTTTAAGTCAATCAATCCGACGAAGAGTGTTGAAAAATGAATACTAAAAAAATACAAGATATGATCATTGACCATGAAGGATATAGGCGATTTCCTTACAAATGCACTGCAGGGGCCACCACTGTGGGATATGGTCGAAACTTGGACTCCAGAGGCATATCAGAAGATGATGCTCTGTATCTGCTCAACAATGATATCCGGGATTGCACTGCAGACTTGCTCTCCATTTTTCCTGATCAATTTGAATCATTCCCAGAAAATATCCAGCTGGTCCTGATTGACATGAGATTTCAAATGGGTTCCGGTGGGTTCCGAAAGTTTAAAAAGATGATCGCCGCCGTTAAGCGAGATGACCCCGGGGAAATGATAAGGCAGATGAAAGATAGTCGCTGGTATCGGCAAGTGCCTGGCAGGGCCGAGGATTTAATTCGGATGATCGAGGTGCTGTGAATCAAAAAAGGCCCACAACAGTCATTTGCTGTGGGCCTTTACTCTTATTCGTTTTCCATCCATGCGATAAGATTTTTCCATACCGATGCATTACAGCTATCACCGTAGGGCATTTCCCGCATGTTAAACCACACCTCTATTTCAGATTTGATATCCCGTTTGATTTGGGATTTTAGATTGTCTGATAACTCATTCCAATGGTTTTTAATCCAATCGCATATCAAACTTGGGGCGTATGATGCACGCCCGATTCCGTAACGTATACCTGCCAGGATAATAAAATCTGTGTCTCTGTCGTCGAGTATTTTATTATTCATGTTTCTCCTTTTCCGCATCGAGCCGGTAATCAAAATCAGAAATATCTGGCCAATCCGAATTATTGATATCAGTTTCCAGCCATTTTGAATAGTTGGCCAATTTCTCGAAATCTCTTGACTTACTACCTTTAAAATTTAGCCTGCAAGCATATTTTATGACGTTCCCGAGCAAGTATCCAATATACTGTTCATGCGTCAATTTTGCTTTGATAATTTCGATAGTTTCAATATTTCCTGTGTCATAATAATTGGATTTCTTGTCTTGACTCATTGTTTTGTTTTCCTTTGGGTTTAACCGTTCGTCTTCTTTTTTCCATTTAGAGGCAGTTTTCCATCCGTAAACATCGTCTCTATCGCAATATTCACACGTGTTTTCCGTTATATCTATCCCAGCTTTTGAAGCTTCTTCAATAAAATCTTTAATCATTTTGTTTCTCCCTTCATTGATGTTTTATTTGTTTTGGGTATCAAATATGAGCCGGCCATTTCCTTCCCAGATTTAAGCCGGTCAATATTCGTTTTTAATTTATAGTTTTCAGATTTTAATTTATAGTTTTCCGTAATTAGCTGTTGGTGCTTTTCTCTCAGTTCTTGGCCTGGGAGGATTATTATCCACGCACATGTGGCGATAACACCGATGCATATTCCGATGACTAACGATTTCATAATCCTCATACCTCCCCGTCTCTCAACTTAACCAAAAATCTGAAACAATCGGCGATGCTTGCTTTTGCGTTTTGAATGAGATGCATGCTGTTTATCTCTTTGAATTTTACAAGCATCTTGTCGTTAGCATTTACGTACGCCAGCACTTTTAGTGCCGTTTGAATCTCGCCTTTTGTCGGTTTTTTCATGATTTATCCCTTTCAAAAAACGCTGTTATAACCCAGTTATCCCTCATTACCACAGACCACCCCATGTACTCAATGATCTCATTATATCTGCTATATCGGCACAAACCATGCTTAATCACGGCCAACACAGTTGGTTTGAGTATTCCCCGGGCCGTCATCCGCTCAATTGCATGGCTGGTGAAATTTACTGCATGATCCAGTTCACGGGCCATATCCCGGTTCATGTCGCATCTTCCTCCTGGAGTTGCCAGCCGACCAATGTCCAGCCATCGACCTCCCTGGGATCCTTGGCATACATAGCACCACAGTTCTTGCAGATCAATTCTTTCCCGTTTTTCGATAGTTCAGTTTCACACTGCTCACATTTTTTCATTAATAGCTCCAATTCGTAGGGACACCGAAATTATCCGGCACATATTCTTTGCGGCCATCGGCAGTGGCGTGCAGCGATTTCGATTCGTAAAAAATACAATTCTCACAATAAACTCTCCCCTGTCCACCCTTCTTAAATGCTGCCTTGGGCAGGCAGTCGGACAGATAGAATTTGCAATCTGGCTTGACAGGGGGTATTTTTTTTAGTTCTTTATATGTGTATTTTCGGGCAGGCGCTGGTATGCTTTTGTCGCGGGATATCCATGCGTCATGCCTGGCCGTCTTCTTGCGCTCAGCTGCACAAATCTTGCATCTGACCCTTTTGTGGGATGTTGACTTTGTCCCCAAAAACCACTTCTCACAGTCAACGCAATAAAAAATCTTATTAGTGAGTTCTGCGCCACATTCTGGGCACATTTTTTTTCTGTATCGACTGCCAGACCCGATATTCGAGCTTTTTCTAAACATCATGTCAGGGCACGTGCTGCCACATTCAAAAAGGAGATATTGTTCCTGGCCAGGGCCAGGGGTGGGTATTCGTATGTCGTTTTTCATTTTGCCCCCTTCCGGCGAAGACCGTATTTCATTGGTTTCCTGTGTGCTGTTTTTTTAAAATCGTAGCAGGACAACGGGAGGCTCCCGCCTTTGACCCGGATGTTCTCCTCAAGGATTTTGATCAACAATGCCTCCCCCTGGCTGGTTGTTTTTTTCTTCATGGCGTCACCGGTGTCTGTGGTGGGTGGTAGTCTGACCGAGTGGTATCAGTCCGTTTTTTCACCTGCCATTCAAAGCCACATGCCGGGCATACGGCTGTCAGATATTTAATCCCGTGGATAGTGTGAATCTTGGGTTTATCATTGACCATTTTCCAATTGAAAATGATTTCTAATTCGCACTTTCTGCATCTTAATCTCCCCATGATCTACTCCCCCCTTATTAGTTTGCGGACCTTGTCGATATTAAACATCCAGTCAACCGAGCTGGTCTTAATCCCCAGCCGTGCCGTCGCCTCTGCCAATGCAATTGCAGTTTTTTTAGAAGGGTTATATTTACCAATCAATATGAATGATATATAAGCAGGCGTTAGCCCGCTTTCTTTTGCCAATTCGATGTTTGTGATTTTCTTTTTCATGTTGAGATAATATAATATTGTTATATCAAAGTCAATATAATAATTTTATATTTTTTACATTGACAAACAAAAAAAAACAATATAATCTTTTCATACAGTCTAAATCGACACCGGGTACACAAGCCGCACGCGGCAAACAATGGGCGAAACGGATTGAACCAAAAACCACCACTATAATAAAGGAATGAATTGCATGAAATGAATTTTGAGCCAGCCAGGGGCCGCGCTTGATAGAAAGCAAACCAGAGATTTGCCCTGGCGGGGATTAAATAAGAACTTTAAAATATAAGGTTTCAATAAATTCACATTTATTCAAAAAATCGCCGGGGCTTACTTTAAACTGCATTATATATAAGGATAAAAATCATGAAAACAATATTAGCAGCAGCGTTACTCTTAACAGCAGGGTTTACCATCATGGGTACCGGTGAAGAATCCTTGACGTTCGTTATTATTTTATGCATTGCAAAAATCGCCATGATTTTTGGCGGCGGCTGCTTGTTGATCCATAGTCAGGGGGCAAATCATGAAAGACGATAAAATAAAACATCTGAGAGACGAGAACGCCAGGCTGAAAAAGTTGCTGGCCGAAGTGGTAGAAGCTTACGGCGATCGGGGATACCATGGAGATAGGATTTTTACCAGGGATCACCAGCCGGGGATCATGCGGCGGGTGATGGACGCGGCGGGTGATGGACGCGGCGGGTGTGAAATGATTTATCCGAATTGTGGAAAATCGTTGAATGTCAAGAAACGTGATTGATGCCATTGGCTTAGCTTCTTGGCTGATTGATACGCCGGAAATTAGAGAAATTTGTGAAAAATTCGGGGCAGATATCGAAGAGTTGATCGCTGATTTAAACTCTGAAATTGCGGGGATTATTTAGTAAAAATCGTTGCTCATTAATACATTGACAAAGCTATTTTTTTAATATAATATTTATTATTATATAATAATAAAAGGAGGTGTATGGTTTGAAGAATGAATTTAAAAAGCAATTGAGAGATAACGGTCAAAGCCTTAAATGGTTTTGGTCAACATATCTCAAAAGGAATATCTCTTACCAATATTTCATTATACAGATGAATGACGGTGCCGAGATACGGGAAGACGTAGAGCTGGCGATTACAAGTTTCATGATTGAAAAGGGGAAAAAATGAAAAAGAGAAAATTTATTGCTATTGATCTCGAAACTATCGCAGATCCTGCCATGCTGGGGATACTCCCAGAAGTGAAACCCAAAGGCACATTAAAAGATCCTGTCAAGATCGCGGCTGACATTGCACAAAAGAAAGCCGCACAGATTTCAGGCATGGGGTTATCCCCTATGATGAACATGATATGTTGTGCCGGGTGGTGGGACTCAGATGGTAAATCGGGAGCCGTTATGCTCGATGACGCCACAGATGAGGCAGAAAAGAACCTGCTTATTGAATTCTGGGATATCTTAGGTGGGTACGATCACTTTGTCACGTTCAACGGGCGTGCCTTTGATATTCGGTGCATGTTGTTGCATGGCGTGAGTCATGGCATCAGGCCGAGTGTAAATATTGACCACGGGCGGTACAACCGAGCCGGGTCAAACCATACCGATTTAAGGCCGATACTGGCGGGTGATGATAAGTTTGCACCAGGGAAGCTTGATTTTTTTTGTAGGAAATTCCTGGGGGCAGGGGAGGAGGATCATAAGACCGAGGGGATTTCAGGCGATTTGGTCCAGGGGTACTTCGATCTTGGACTTTTGGATGAGATTCGGGAATATTGCATTCAGGACTGTTCATTGACATATCGATTGTTTGAAAAGATTAGAACTGCTGGATTGATTGAATAAGGAGAAATAACTAAATGATTAAAAATATCACAGTACAACTTAATGAAGCAGGCAAAATAAAGATAGGCCGTAAGGGTTCAATGATCACCAGCCAGGCCGGGAAGGAGTTTCGCCCCCCTGAAAAACTCGATCATTTCCAACTCGTCACTACTGAAAAAGACGAATCCGGGGATTATCTCGTTGACACAGTTCTCGAAAACAGAATTAAAGAAGAGGGCACCGGCATTGTCAATGATGCAGGAAACCTCATCGGGCTACCTATCAGGCTTCTATATAATGACACCGAATTGAATTTTCCCACCAGGCTGGCCAGTTATGTGGGCGGGAAACTGTCATGTTCTGGTGACGGGGAAACGGCCACAAAGCGTATTGATGATTTCACGAAAAGTCACCCATGCCCATGCCCCAGATTTGACCATGGATATGCCGGGAAGGACAAATGCAAGCCCATGGGTGTGCTTTCTTGTATCATTGACGAGGCTGGATTGTTCGGGCAGGCACATAAATTTAGAACCACCAGCATGAACAGCGTAAAAGGTATTCTGGGTGGTCTTGAATTGATCCGGACTGCTACCCGGGGGAGGATTTCAGGACTTCCGCTCATGCTGACACTAAACGCAAAATCGACACAAACACCCCAGGGCCAGAATGTCACCGTCTATGTGGTTTCAGTCTGTTATCGAGGGGATATGTCGGCATTAAGAAAAACTGCTATGGCGCTGGTTAAAGATGAGGCACATTACATGTTGAGTATTGAAAGCCTGGAGGCCGACGCGATAAAAGCCATCCCTGAAAAAACCCAGGTCAATGAGGCTGAAGAGTTGGAGGTTGCTGAGGAATTTTATCCTGAATCCCTGCCGGGGGCTGATTCAGAGAGTGTAAAAATAATATCCCAAACAGGTGTGGAAACCGAAACCATTGACCTTACACCGGAGCCCCTGGCGGGGAATGAAGAATCAGACACCCTAGGGGAAACCCCGGTGGGGCCATACAAGGCAGTTTATGAAAAGCTCCTGATTGAAACCGATTATAAAAAGGCCATTTCGCTGGTCAAGCGGTTGACAAAGGGTAACTTGGTTTATTTTCTCACCCAAGAACACCCATCTATCATAATTGAGGATGGGGCCAAAAAACCAGAACTTATTGAGTATTGCGAAACTGTTCTTGTAAGCCTTGTGGGGGAAGTCGGTGTCACAGACACAGAAGACCATTCGATGCTTGGCACAGTTAAAAGCAGCCCGGCATATGTTGCCATCAATGGCATTCCAAATGCCGATAGGGTCAAGTTTCTCAATGCTGTTGGTGAATTTTTTAAGCCCATGCCGATCGACAGGACGGCTACCCGGGATATTTTGTTGGCCAAAGTGGTGGCAGAACTTGAGCGGCGCATCAAAGCTGACATGAAACCCCAGGCGGGGCCTGCTGCGCAAAAAGAACAATCGGAAGTCAAAGAACCTGAGGTAGAAAATAATATTCAGGAAAAAGAAGTTGAACCCGAACAATCTACGGAGCTTGAACCAGAAAAAAGCCCGCTGCAAGCGTGGGACGATTCAGGATTAATAGAAAAACCTCAACTTATCCAAATTGTCAAACTGAAAAAAGACATGGAGATGCTTGGCACTCTGGATGTGACAAAACCAGAGGAGTGGCAAGAAAACTGGATCTCCCACTTTCTGGATGCCGATGGGAACCCGCATGTCTCCGCTGTGAAGCTCAGTGTTGACCAGGGCAACGCACTAATTGAGGCGCTCAAAGCTGCTGACAAAATACCGTTTTAACCACGATTGAACCAGTTTTAACATGATTTATGCGCACGTAGCGCATATTTAAACACAATTTAACGCGATTTAAACGCACTGTTAAAACAACAACAAATCAGGAGAAAATTACCATGGCAGATACACAAGAAATTAATTGGGACGAGATCAATGTTGACGAAACAATCACGGAAGCAGACCAGAAAATGTCTGAGGACATTTCCACCGAAACCCCGGTAGGTAAATTTATTTGCACTATTGAGACCTGCACCGCCCGGGAGAACGCAATGCAGGCGTACACATGCTATGCGGCGAATATCAAGTTTCGCATTGACCATGTTCTTGAGATTGAGCAAAAAGTCAAGGATGATAAGGGTGCTTTCGTGATGAGAAACGGGGAAGCTTTGCGGAAAAAGATAGTGGTTGAGAAAGAACAGCAGGTGTCTATCAACGCCCTGTATGCCGGGCGGTTTGTGTTTGACTCAGTCAATTTGGCGAATCCGAAAGAAAAGGATTCAATGAAAAACAGAAGACTTTTTGTGGCCAAAAAGATTGGGTTGATATCACCTAAAGCTGTGACTATTAAAGGCAGCGACTGGGCCGGGTCAGTTGGGAGGCGGGTAATTATTAGCACAGAGTGGAACTCGTGGAAAGACAAGACTACCGGAGAAACAAGAAAGAACGTCCGAGTGGGCTGGAGCGGGTATGATTTTGCTCCGCAGGATGGTTCGGTGGTTGAGACTGTTTCTGATGATGATTTTAGCGATATCTAACCCCTGCCGGGGGCTTTTAGTGGCTATGTAAATTAAAAGAGGGTGTGCCGTTTGGTGCCCCTTTTTTAAAAGGAAAAATAGGACTAAATGAAAAACATAATCTCATTATCAGGTGGAAAAGATTCAACTTGGCATATCTTTACCACCATGCTAATATCATCAATAGATTAATTATCTTAAAAAGATGGAGGCATTATGATTATTGATGATATTGCAAAAAGTAGCGATTGGTATTTTGACGAAAATACCAATGAATGGGTGAATATGACAGAATATTTTAGCAAAGCAAGGAATAAGACAAGAACTAAAAGTATAAGATATGTTATTGTACCTTGTAGTATTTGCGGCGCGCCATTTTTGCAAAAAAAAGGAAACGAAAAAAAATATAACAGAGCATATTGCTCAGATTCTTGCAGGAAAAAGGCTATAAATATTCACTATGCTGGCAAAAATCACATGAGTTATTTGTCTGGAAAATTTAAAGACCAACGCGGATACATCCATATAAAAAGCGACAATCACCACAGGGCGGATGCACATGGATACGTGTATGAGCATATTATTGTAGCTGAAAATAAATACGGCAGGGAAATTTTAAAAAATGAAGATGTGCATCATATAGACGAAGACAGATCTAATAATGACCCTGATAATTTAGAAGTTTTATCCAGGAAAGAACATACTTGCAGGCATAAAAGATTTAGGTATGAAATCTCGAACGATTACTTAAAACATGCGGTTTTAGTGGAAGGCAAAAGATTCACTGATATAGCTGGTGAATTTGGGTGTAGCGCAGGCCTTATATCATTGAAGTGTAAAAAAATAGGAATAAAAAGTTCATATGGAAATTACAAATAAAGGAAATTCTCCCGAGAGCTCGAATATTATTTCGCTCTCGGGAGGCTAATTGCAAAGATTCAACAGCTATGCTTTTAATGATGCTTGAAAAAAATGAACCAATCCATAGCGTGGTATTTTTCGACACCGGCTGGGAGTTCCCAGAAATGAAAGCCCACATTGGTAAACTTGAAAAATACACTGGGCTGGAATTTATTAGGCTGAAACCCACAGAACCCTTTGATTATTTGCTCAATGAAAAGCCCATAATTGCCCGTAAGGGGCCGATGAAAGGCAAGCCTCATAGAATCGGTAACGGTTGGCCGTCCGCAATGCGGAGATGGTGTACCAGGTTGAAAATAAATGCTATTGAAAAATATTACCGCCAGCAAAAAGATTTTATTTCCTGCATAGGTTTTGCAGCAGATGAAGCAAAACGGGTGCCGGTAGTATCTAAAAAGAAGTGGCCGGAAAGATACCCCCTGATTGAATGGGATGTGTCAGAACAAGAAGCTCTGCAATACTGTTATGACCACGGTTTTGATTGGGGTGGGTTATATGAGCTATTTGGCCGGGTATCCTGTTATTGTTGCCCGTTGCAACGTATTGGAGAACTCCGCAATCTAAGAACGCATAGGCCGGAGTTATGGGCCAGAATGATGGTAATGGGAAAAGATCAAAACAGGGGATTCAAAGAATGGAAAACTGTACAGGATTTTGAAAACCGATTCGCGCAAGAAGACCGACAGCTTGATTTATTCCTGAAAATCAATAAGGCGTTAGCAAATGCCAGATAAAACAGCACACCATCCAGACGGACACCACGTTATTAAATTTGGCGAAAAATGGCATACCTACACGGACCAGAATGGCACCAGTTACACCAGCGGCACCAAATTTGTGGGCCAGTTTTTTCCAAAATTTGACATGGTGGCCATGTCTGAAAAATGCTCCGCAGGGGAGAATCCGAAGTACAAAGGGCGTGAACCCGAAGAGATCCGGGCGGAGTGGGCGGCGGAGGGTGACAGGGGGCGCACTGAGGGGACGCTGGTGCACAATTATGCAGAAGGGTTGATGTGCGGGTGGTCGCCTGAAAATATGCCCACGCCAATATCAGAGCGCACAGAGACAATGTTTCCCCATGTCAAAAGAACAGTCCAAGAACTCCGAAGGAGATATGAGTTTGTGTCAGCAGAGATGATGCTTTTTTCTCCTGATCTAAGACTTGCCGGTCAAGCAGATATCATTATGTACGAGAAAGAAACTAATACCATTATCATTGGTGATTACAAGAATAATAAAGAGTTGACCACTGAGAATTATTGGCAAAAAGCATTCAAACCGATCGATCATCTTGATGATTGCTCGATTGCGCACTACACACTCCAGTTAAGTGCTTATAGATATTTGATGGAGCGTGAAGGGTACTTTCCAGGGATCACAAATTACAGGCAAGAGATTATCCATTTAAGGCCAGACGGTTTTGAAATTATTGGGCTTGAAAATTATCGGTATGAAATAATTGAGATGATCAAAGTACATAAGGGGTAATATGAATGAGCTTTCATTATTTACAGGAGCAGGTGGTGGTATCCTCGGATCACATCTTATGGGATGGAAAACAATTTGTGCCGTCGAAATCGAAGACTATCCTCGGCGGGTATTGCTTGCCAGACAAAAAGACGGATTGTTGCCACAGTTCCCCATCTGGGATGATGTTACCACTTTTGACGGCAAGCCATGGAAAGGCCGGGTTGACATCATCACGGGTGGATTCCCTTGTCAAGACATCTCCTGTGCAGGGAAAGGCGCAGGGATCACGGGGGAACGGTCAGGGCTATGGAGTGAAATGGCAAGAATCATTGGCGAAGTACGACCTCGATTCGTCCTCGTGGAAAACTCACCAATGCTTGTTCGAAGAGGACTTGCAGTGGTCATCAGTGATCTTGCCGAAATGGGGTATGCTTGCAAATGGGGTATTGTCGGAGCGCACCACGCCGGTGGCCCTCACAAACGGGATAGGGTCTGGATATTGGCTAACGCCATGTGTAGTACAGATCGAACCGACCCCAGGCAGGAGGGAGAAAAGAAAAGCATTCAGGGAGAGTATCGGCAGGAAGGATGTGGCAGGGTGCCTTGCCGAACAAGTTGCAACGCCGAAGTTGTGGCCGACACCATCCAGGAGAGATTACAAGGGTGCCAACAGCAAACCTTATTCGGAGAGGGGCGGCGGGAAGAAGGGGGAACAGCTCCCAAATGCAGTGGTTCATGGTGGGACATTGACCCGACAGACTTTCCCGACACCCACTGTGGAGGATCACAAGGTGGGTCATGCCCACACATGGGAGAAATGGATAAATCAAAAACAGACATCAGGTTTCAGGCTCAGAGACAAAGCTGCCCACATGATGAGCAAGCCAGCGAAGAACGGTCAATTGAATCCGGATTGGGTGGAATGGATGATGGGGTGGCCTTTGTTCTGGACATCCCTTGACCCTATGTGTTATCATGTTTTTAACCAATGGAGGGAAAAGCATGGAATTAAACAGTGGGCACAAAGCAGCACAGAGGAAGTACAAAACAAAGAATTGCGAAATGTGTGGTGGGATAACGACCCTGCAGAGACATCACAAGGATGGGAATGCGATCAACAATGCACCCGAAAACATAATTGTCCTTTGTCAAACATGCCATACGAAGGTGCACATGCTGAACGAAACATGGGGGAGGGGGAGAGTGAAGCAGGCCACATGCAAGATATGCGGGGAAGTCTTCCAGCCGAAGCGAAGCAGAAACAACAAGCTATGCGGGAAGCCATCATGTCTGAAAGAACACGGCCGGTTATCGGCAGAGTCGCGGTGGCTATCCCGGATCGGTGCAGCAGATTGAAAGCCATTGGTAATGGCCAGGCGCCTATGGTTTTAAAATTGGCAGTTGATATTTTATGTAATGAAAAACCATAGGATAATAAACCATGAACAACAACCAAAACAAAGAAGAAAACGAGATAAAAATATCCGGGGAATTGTCAAAAATTATATTTAAGAGTGATACCGGGTTTTTAATCGGGGCATTCACCGGGGAAGAACAGTTTACGGCCACGGGTACACTCATAAATCCCCAGACTGGATTGGATTATACTCTCCACGGTGATTGGAAGGATACGCCAAAGTATGGTCGTCAATTCGTCTTTACCAGGGTTGAGACGGATCTGCCCGTGGACCCCAACGGGATCTTTAAATACATTGTCAGAATTTGTAAATTTGTCGGGTCAAAAGTGGGCCAGCGAATAGTTGACAAATACGGGGCCGAAACTCTGGATATCATGAAATCAGACCCCGGCAGGGTGGCCAAAGATATATCTGGCATAACCGAAGCTCGCGCAGCGGAAATACAGACGACATTGCTTGAGAACCAACACCGGGAACGGGTCATGGTGGAACTGGGGGTAATTCTGGATGTGCCAGGCATGATCAAAAAGACCATGTCAATGCTATATCAGGATTACAAGGACCAGGCAGCCGAGGCAGTCAAGAAAAACCCGTACATTCTGACAAAATATCCCATGGTGGGTTTTATTATGGCGGACCGGGTGGCAATGCAAATGGGTTTCTCCAGGGTGGGCATTCAGCGGAAGGTGGCGGCGGCCATGCACTGCATGGGGGAGAACGCCAGCCGGGGGAACACCTGCATGTCAACACCCGATTTAATCCAGGCCATGACGGATCTTATTCAGGTGGTTGACTTGGAGGCGGGAGTGCAGGCACTTATTGACCAGGACGCGCTTATATTGGATGACGGTATGGTCTCCCTGCGGGGGCATTATGTTGCTGAAATGGGGATTGCCCGGGCGGCTATTGGGATGCTATCGCTATCGCTGCGCGAGGATTGATTAGGGGGGATGGTGTAGGATTTTATAATATATAAACTCGTTTAAGGGATGGTAAAATGATTGAAAATTTCTGTCAAATTTGGATTATGATTTTTGGATGCTCTGCAATTTGGTTTGTAGGACGATTGGAAAAGTGGAAACGGTGGGGTTATATTTTTGGATTACTTAGCCAACCAGCTTGGATCTACACCACTATTAAACACGAACAGTGGGGAATTGTTGCATTATCTGTTTGGTATACGTATTCCTGGGGGCAAGGGGCTTATAATTACTGGGTTAAGGATAATATAAAATAGAATTTTCAAAGTGAAAATATAAAATGGGTAAATTACAGGGCATATCATTTAAAAATGGTGTGCCCTTTTTTTGTTGTTGATAAATATTGACATTGTATTGTATATATTATATAAATGTATAAACCTAAAAATATAAAGGAGATAACATGAATGAAACAAAGACAAAGATATCAAGGCTCAATATACCAATTGAGCATGATATTAAACACCGGATTAAACTTGAGGCATTAAAACAAAATATGAGTCTTCAGGATTTTGTTGCTTTGGTTTTGAAAAAAGCTGTTGAAAATAAGTCTGAAAATTGATTTGAAATGGAACCTACGGTTTCCATTTGGTAACATTAAATTGTAACTCTATTGGGGATAAAATGAGTATAGATAAAAATACAAAATCTGCAATCAAACATCATTTTTCAGGTTTAGACAAATTGAAAGATGGTGTCAAAGATTGGATTGCTTGCGGTGAGAACATTTTAAAGATTAAAAAAGCGTTGGGACATGGTGAATTCATCCCTTATGTTGAAAAGACTTTGCCATTTACACGGCAACAAGCAGCAAAATATACCCGGTTTGCAACACAAGCCCCTGCCCTTCTGGAAATAATAGAAGAGCATGGCGCACTTTCTCAAAATGAAGCGCTAAAGATGCTTCCGGCAGCAAGTCAAGCAGATATGGCATATGTTGGTTCTATAAGCAATGACGACAAAACACCTGCGGTTAGAAACTCTGACAACTGGCATACACCGGATGGCGTTATTGACGCGGTTAAACACGTTATGGATGGAATTGACCTTGACCCATTTTCAAGTGATGAGGCAAACGCCAGAATTGAGGCTAAAGAATATTTCACTATTGAGGATAATTCTCTTGAGCAAGAATGGAAAGCAGATTCTGTTTTTGTAAATCCCCCATATGGTAGGAAGTTGATAGGGCAAGCTATAGATAAAATAGTTGAGCAATACGAAAATAACGCATTCAAAGAGTGTATTGTTTTGGTGAATAATGCGACTGATACTCTTTGGTTTCACAAGATTGCATCTATATCAAGAGCTATGTGTTTAACAAAGGGCCGGATTGCCTTCCTATCCCCGGCGGAGGACGGAGTCATGAAACAGGTGTCATCTAACACGAGGGGGCAGACATTGTTTTATATCGGAGATAATGTTTCCAGGTTTATAGACACCTTTAAGAATTTGGGTCTGTGTGTGGAGGTCAATAATGAAAATGCCTAATCCGCAAGGACAGAAAGCCTGCCACACTGGAAGGATGCTTGAAAAGATAGTCGAAAGCATACTGGATTCGGCAGGATTTGAACGAATGAATAATATTGAAGCAAAAAAACAAATCAACTCCGGAGATGTGGGTAAAAAGTGGTATGCAAGCCAATATAAAGGGTTGATAGGCGAATATGGCGTCCCTGTTGTCGTTGATTTTATTGTTTATTCACCTGTTGAATTTAAAGCAGGACTTGTAATTGAAGTTAAATACCAAAAAGTGGCTGGGTCGGTTGACGAAAAATACCCGTATGTATTTCTGAACTTCAAGAAGTGGTTTAAAGAGGGCATTAGCACTGCTCTTTTTATGGAGGGGGGAGGATATAGGCAATGCGCTTTAGATTGGTGCAAGAACAATTCAAGCCCAGGTATAGTGGTTATCGAAGGGACTTCCAATATTATGCAATGGATGTTGTCAAGGATTAAGTGAAAATATGACCAATAACCAGACAATAACACTGACAAACCAGCAGGTGGCAGCCGTTGAAATGGTGTCAAACAATAACATATCTTTTATCTCTGGAGGCCCTGGGTGCGGCAAGACCACAACACTTTTGGCCATCGTAAAAAAGTTCAAAGAGAAAAATTTTACAATCAAGATGGCCTCACCAACTGGCC
>Ga0222689_1000292_pt1 | contig 16989 bp, 17 predicted proteins | sample AntAcemetage1231_FD_179838 | JGI IMG/M metagenome (GOLD analysis project Ga0222689, IMG submission 179838) | Saline water microbial communities from Ace Lake, Antarctica - #1231 | ecosystem: Environmental > Aquatic > Non-marine Saline and Alkaline > Saline | place: Antarctica: Ace Lake...
TGATCACGGTTCGCGATACGTCGGTAAAGTGTATAACGACGATTGGATGCGTGATCGCGGATTTTTGAAAGATGAGTCGAAAACTGCCATCGAATTGGTGAAGAATCACAAAAATTTACCTCTAGTTTCGGTGTATTCGGGTGAGTTGATTCACACTGTCATTCAAAAAATGCGACAATTCGGAATTTCACAATTGCCTGTCATGGAAGAAGGTAAATTGGTTGGTTCCGTTAACGATAGGAACTTGTTCGAAAAGGTTTGTGACAATAGAGACATTATGGAATCTCCAGTTAGAGATGTGATGTCGGCTCCTTTTCAAATCGTACAAGAAAGCACATCAATTGAACAAATCTCACGATTAATTACCCACGAAAATCCAGCTGTACTTGTAGAGTTGAAGGGTGGAGATTACCATATCATTACTCGCCAAGATCTAATCTCAGCAATGGCTTGATAGAATATTAGAGTTAAAAAAGAAGGCCGGAGTTGATTCCGGCCTTTTTTTATCGTTTAAATTCTAAAACTGTCTTTCGAATAATTGAGACACAATCGAGTAGTTGTTCCTCAGTCATTACCAAGGGAGGTGCGAATCGAATGATGTTCCCATGTGTGGGCTTGGCGAGCAACCCATTTTCCTTCAGTTGAACGCAAATGTCCCAAGCTGTCGAGCTTTCTGGACTATCATTAATGACTACAGCGTTAAGGAGTCCTTTACCTCTTACTAAACTCAATAAAGGAGACTCATCAACCAATTTCCCCATCTCTTTTCTAAAAAGGATTCCCATTTTTCGGGAATGAGCAGATAGTCTTTCTTCTTTCACAACTTCTAAAGCGGCCATTCCAACTACAGCAGCTATTGGATTGCCTCCAAAAGTACTTCCGTGTTGTCCAGGTTTAATGACCATCATAATGTGGTTGTCAGCCAAAACCGCAGATACCGGGTATACACCTCCACTTAAAGCTTTACCTAAAATAAGTATGTCGGGCTTGGTATACGTAGCTTGCTTTTCACAGTGATTCTCACAGCTACAATTTCCGCATGATGCGAGTAAGCTGCCTGTTCTTGCAATTCCAGTTTGCACCTCATCCGCGATAAAGAGTACATTTTTCGATTTGCACAGTTGTGCAGCCTTAGCAACATAGTCGTCAGCCGGGGTGTTGACTCCAGCCTCACCTTGGATAGGCTCCACCATGAAGCCAGCAACATTCTTATTCTGTAATGCAGCTTCGAGTGCGCCAAGGTCATTGTAAGGTATCGTTTGAAATCCAGCGGTGTAAGGGCCGAAATTTTTCCGCGCATTTTCGTCATCGCTAAAAGAAATAATCGTCGTCGTTCTACCGTGGAAATTTTGGTCACACACAAGAATGACCGCTTGGTTCTCAGCGATTCCTTTTTTCTCGTACGCCCATTTTCTGCAAAGCTTTATGGCCGTTTCTACAGCTTCCGCCCCAGTATTCATTGGGAGCACTTTTTCAAATCCGAAATAGGATGTCATATATTCCTCAAACATTCCCAGCTTGCTGTTGTAAAAAGCACGAGAGGTAAGTGTGAGCTTTGAGGCCTGATCTGTAAGAGCACCTATAATTTTCGGATGGCAATGGCCTTGATTCACAGCAGAATATGCCGAAAGGAAGTCATAGTATTTCTTTCCTTCCAAATCCCAAACATAAACCCCTTCACCTCTGTCCAAGACTACTGGAAGTGGGTGGTAGTTATGGGCTCCATAATTATCTTCTAGATGCATGGCTGAACTTGAATTCAGCTTTTCTTTTAGGATTTCAGACATAATTCTGTGTTTTTCGGTATTTCAAATTGTACACTACAAAGCTATTGAATTCGTTTGGACACTTCACTGAAACTGCAAAGTAGAAATCTCTCAATCTTCCCTTCTCAAGGCTGAGGATATCTGTATTTCTAATTTTAACTTGATCGGAAAAGATAGTATCTAAAGGCAATAGGGGAGATTTCTTCCTTATCCCTGCCGAAATATACTTCCCTTCCTAAACGAAATTCAGTTTGTGAAACTAAGGCATTGGAAAATCGGGTTTCCTTTTTTTATCCTCTTATTAATGAGTAACTTTGCGCCCCCAAAAGGATAAATAATCTATACGATGGCAACTAATAAAACATTTACAATGATTAAGCCGGATGCTACCGGAGCTGGTCATTCAGGTAAAATCATTGACAAAATTATCGAAGCAGGATTTGGAATCGAAGCTTTGAAATGGACTAAGCTTTCACGTGCTGAAGCTGAGCAATTTTATGCTGTCCATAAAGAGCGCCCATTTTATGGTGAGTTGGTAGAATACATGACTTCAGGTCCAATTGTAGCTGCTGTGCTTACTAAAACGAATGCTGTTGAAGATTTTCGTACATTGATTGGCGCGACAGATCCTCAGCAAGCAGCTGAAGGAACTATCCGTAAAATGTTCGCTAAGTCTATCGCCGCAAACGCAGTTCACGGTTCTGATAGTGATGAAAATGCAGCAATCGAAGGAAGCTTCTTCTTTTCGACGAGAGAGAGATGTTAATCATTTAAACCCACTTTTGAAGTATGACTAAAATTCAAGTAGCTAATCCGGTTGTAGAAATGGATGGTGATGAAATGACTAGAATTATCTGGCAATTCATCAAAGACAAACTTATTTTCCCTTACCTCGATGTGGAGGTGAAGTACTTTGACCTTGGCATGGAAGCGAGAGATCGCACCGATGATCAAATTACAATTGATGCGGCTGAGGCAATCAAAAAGTATAAAGTTGGAATCAAGTGCGCTACCATCACACCAGACGAAGCTCGTGTTGAAGAGTTCAAACTGAAAAAAATGTGGAGGTCTCCAAATGGAACCATCAGAAATATTGTTGGTGGAACTGTTTTCAGAGAGCCAATTATTTGCTCAAACGTGCCGAGATTAGTTCCAAACTGGACTAAGCCGATCATGATTGGACGTCACGCTTTTGGAGATCAGTACAAAGCGACTGATACTGTGATTAAAGGAAAAGGTAAGTTTACCATGACCTTCACCCCTGAAGATGGCTCTGATGCTAAGTCTTGGGAAGTATATAACTTCCAAGGTGATGGAGTCGCAATGGCAATGTACAACACAGATGAGTCGATCTACGGATTTGCTAGAAGCTGCATGAATACTGCTTTGGCGAAGAAATGGCCACTCTATCTTTCTACCAAGAATACCATCCTTAAAGCTTACGACGGTAGATTCAAAGATATCTTCGAAGAAGTATACATCAATGAATTCAAAGCAAAGTACGAAGCTGTCGGTATTACTTACGAGCACAGATTAATCGATGATATGGTCGCATCTGCTTTGAAGTGGAATGGAGCATTTGTTTGGGCGTGTAAGAATTATGATGGCGATGTGCAATCTGATACTGTAGCTCAAGGATTCGGTTCTTTGGGACTGATGACTTCTACTTTAATTACTCCCGATGGTGAAGTAATGGAAGCTGAAGCAGCTCACGGTACAGTGACTCGTCATTACAGAATGCACCAACAAGGCAAGAAGACTTCTACCAATCCAATTGCATCAATATTCGCTTGGACTAGAGGTCTAGCGCATCGCGGGAAACTAGATGGAAATACCGAGCTCATCAATTTCTGCAATACATTAGAAAAAGTTTGTGTAGATGTTGTTGAAAGTGGCAGAATGACCAAAGATTTGGCGTTATGCATCCACGGCAAAGACTTGAATGAGTCACACTACTTGACTACTGAAGAGTTTCTTGATGCACTCAACCAAGAATTAAAAGCGAAGATGTCTTAATTGACACTTTATCAAATAGAATTTAAAAGAGCTTTCAATGTGGAAGCTCTTTTTTTTGTTCGAAAAATTCTTGACTGAAATTCACGAGGTAGAGCTCAGTGGTTGATCGAGTAAAGGCAGTATAAAGCCACCTTAAAAATTCCAAGTCTATCATTTCCTCAGTCAGATAACCTTGATCAATAAACACGGCTGGCCACTGACCGCCTTGGGCTTTGTGGCAGGTGACGGCATAGGCGAACTTCACCTGCAAAGCGCTGTAGTAAGGGTCATTCATGACAGCATCACGAATCTTTTTCTTGTCCAATAAATCCAAATATCCTTCCTCAATTTGAGCATACAGGGATATCATTTTATCAGTTGGCATACTTGCACTTTCCGTGCTTAAAGAATCAAGTAATACTTTTACTTCCAGAGCTGGCAATTCGGGATAGTCAATCAATTTCAATTGAACATCTGCGAATTCTAATCCGAACATTTCTTCTCGTCGGCTGATTTTTTGAATTTCTCCGATATCTCCATTCGCAATGAATTCTGTTGGAGCATCTTTAAAATCTTTCAACCAATAGTAATTATTCTTGACTATCATCACTAAGTCTCCAGCTTCAGGTGTGTCTTCTTGCCAAAAAACTCGACTTCTTACCTGAAGATTGAAAAGATTTGCTCTTTTGTTGGACCTTGTGATGATGCAGACACCTTGTGGCCCGTACTTATTGTAACAATCTTCTAGTTTCTCTTGCAAGTCATAGCCATCGATTCTGTGAACGTCATTGAATTCATCTAAGCTAAAATGAGGAAAAGAAAAAGTATTGGTTCTGATTTGATTTCGAATTTCAGTGGCATTCATGAGAATCCCAGACTCCGCCGCTTGCCTCATTACTTCGGTTAATTCAATAGAAGCGGCTGTTAGTCCGTAGCGGCTTGAAAGCTTCGCTGAATCAAGCGCTGGACTTTCAATACTTCCAACCGGTGGGAGCTGGGCGCTATCTCCAACCAAAATGAGCCTGCAATTTGTTCCAGAGAACACATATTTCAATAAATCTTCAAGTAGATCTCGATAACTAAAGCTTTTCGTTGCATCTGAACCCACTGATCCGCCTATCATTGATGCCTCATCCACTAAAAAAAGGGTGTCTTTATGAAGATTTGGAGCCAAGGCTAATCCTACATTTCCGTCATTTTTTGCCTTTCTGAAATAAATCTTTTTGTGGATGGTATACGCCGGTTTTTGCGCATAAAGACTCATAATCTTCGCCGCACGTCCCGTTGGTGCCAAAAGAACAGTGTTCATTTTTTGTAAAACACAGGATTTTACCACCGTACCGACTAAAGTGGTCTTTCCTGTTCCAGCATAACCTTTTAGAATTAGTGTGCAGTTTTTCTTTTCAGAACTCAACAACCTTGCTATAGCATAGATGACTTCTCGTTGACCTTCAGTAGGTTCGAAAGGGAAATTGCCGCTTAATAATTTATGCCAATGTTCGGTATCAATCATGAATAGGGCCCAATTTTTATGTCCTGAGTAGGTGGGAGTTTCAAATGTATACTATTGTGAAATATTCGACCTGAGCTCAATGCAAAAAAATTGTAGATTTGCAGCCATACCGTGCAGGCATCAGCCTGTTAAAATTTTATACATGCAGCAGTCTTTCAAGGATTTAAGCAACTACGTGTTAAGCGCATTGTTGATTTTAGGAGGTGTAATGTTTTTATACATTTATATCTCAGCACCTGATCAGGAAGGTCAGCCTATCGAAATGTTAATCGGAGCATTCTTCCTTTTGGCGAGTGGGATTCTTTCCCTGCCGCAGGTAATTGCAAAAATAGGCGGTGGTTTAAGTAAGATTCTCACAGGTGTTTTTCTTGTGGTATCAGTTATCCTAGCTTATTTATTGTTCAATACAGTAGACGAGGAGATTGAGTACCAAGCGGAGAAAGCTCGAGTTGATGACGCCGTCATTCAACGAATGAAGGACATTAGAACTGCTCAGGAAGAGTATTATGCCTTGAAAGGATATTACGCGAGTAATTTTGATTCGTTGATTAGCTTTATCCAAAGACCTAATGTTGCTGTTCCATGGGTATCTGGAGATCTAGCAGATTCAGTGTTGAAGATGGAGCCTGAAGAGCAATTGAAATTTATCGTGAGCAGAGATAGCTTGCCTTCTATGGGATTGTCAGTTGATCAAGCTGTAGCACAAGGATTCTCGGTTCGAGATACAAGCTACATGTCAATTTATGACCAACAGTTCTCAGATGAAGCACGCACCAAGAAAGGACTTCCTTTGATGTCATTAGATTCTTTGATTTATTCGCCTTACAGCGGAGAAAAGTTCTGGTTGAAAACCGATGTGATTGAAATCGGCGGAGGAATTAAACAGTCTGTTATTCTTGTGAAAGATCCAACGCCGTTTGGACGTAAAGGAGTGAAGAAAGACACCTTAATGTTCGGTTCATTATTCGAGCCATCTACCAGTGGTAACTGGGGAAATAAATAGCCTACAAGGAATCCATTTGGATTCTTCCGAAGCCGCTGCTAATCAAGAGCTCGAGCTGAGATGCTTGCTCAGTCCTTTTGATTTGAGATTTGTTTGTCTAAACAAGTCAACAAAGGCTTTTATTCGGATGGGTGTGATCAATTCTGACAACGGCTCTTCCTGGTCTCCCGGAAGTCTGAAGAGCCTCTTTTCCGATTTACTCAATCAAGATAAATCTATTCAATCCCTGATTTGTAGCTTGTCAGGCTTGCCTTTCACCTTAGTGCCAGCCTCAATTTCCGATAGATCTTTGAACGATCAATTTTTAAAAATTGTTCATGGGGAGGAAGCTTCAAATGTTCAAGAGAATCTTCTAGAAGACAGGGATACTAAAATTATCTCTAGCCCACCAGGGTATTGGAAAGATGAAATAGCCCAAGTCTTTCCAGCAGTGCAGATTGAGCTTCACATAAAATCTGAATTGAACAAAATACTCCAAGTAGGTGCTTCGGGTAAACGGAATCTTGTGTACGCATATCAAGGTCAATCATACCTTCAACTTGCCGCCTGGGATAAGGCTAAAGGGCTGGTTTTGGCCAATCAATTCGAGACAGGGGCCACCGAGGACAGTCTATTCTTTGTCAGCAATGCAATTGCAAGCTTGAAATTTGATTCTGAAGAAACATCGATTGTGTTAGGAGGAGATATTCCTAGTGATGGTATGCTCTATCACAGCCTAAACAAATACTACAAGAATATCAGTCACCCGAGAATAAAGCCTTCAGTAGAGACAAATGGATTCCTTAGCTCATTCGCAGCTTCGATTATTGGCTGGGACTTATGCGAATAATTAGCGGAAGTCTCAAAGGCAGAAAATTCAGTGTGCCATCACATTTTCCAGTTAGACCGACCACGGATTATGCTCGCGAAGGATTATTCAATGTGCTCCAAAACAGAATTGACTTTGAAGATTCTAAAATATTGGATTTATTCACTGGCACTGGAAGTATCGCACTGGAATGTTGGTCAAGAGGAAGCAGAGATATAACTGCAGTCGACAAACATTTCGGCTGTTGTCAATTTCTCAAAAAAATGAAGAATGAGCTGGCGCTCGATGGGCTCAATATTGTGAAGTCAGATGCTCTCGGTTATGTGAAAAGACAAGCTGAATCCTTTGATTTGATATTTGCAGATCCCCCCTATAATTTTGACGGATATGTAGAAATCCTCAACCATATTATGACTTCAAGTTGCTTAAGCGCGGATGGAATGCTTATTTTAGAATACGATAAGCACAATAATTTCTCCGATTCGCCTTATTTTGTTGAGGAGAAAGTATACGGAAATGTGCGTTTTGCCTTCTTTCAACACTTAGCTTAATATGAAAAAGATTGCTGTATTTCCTGGCTCATTTGACCCTGTAACCAGAGGACATCAAAATATTGTAGAACGCGCGTCAATAATCTTTGACGAAGTCATTGTCGCTATTGGCGTAAATTCTTCAAAAGCGTCTCTTTTTACGCTCGATCAAAGATTGGCTTGGTTGAAAAAAGTGTTTCAAGACAATCCAAAAGTGCAGGTCGTTTCTTACCAAGGACTTACTGTAGATTATTGCAAAACAGTAGGCTCAAATTTTCTAATCAGAGGTGTTCGCAACATCAGCGACTTTGAATACGAAAAGACCATTGCTCAGATGACAAAGTATATGGATGAAGGATTGGAAACTGTCATCCTATTCACCGATCCAGAGTATGCTGCAATAAATTCAACAGTTGTGCGTGAAATAATACGTAACAAAGGAAATGTGGCACGTTTCGTGCCCACTGCGATTGATGTCTATGCCTAAAATTATTTTAGTTTTAATTCTTATTCTCAACTCTATTCTCAGCTTCGCTGCTCCTGTTAGTATAGCTGGAGAGGCGAAATCATTCGCTGGAAAAAAGTTGGTCTTGTACAAGTATGATGATCCCTACACGAAGTTTCCTGTGGAGATTGCAAGTACATTCATCGATTCCAATGGAAATTTCTCGATCAGCACAGACATAAAGGATATTGAAGAAGTCTTTCTAAGAATCAATTGGATAACCGCTAAAATGTATGTCAAAGCTGGCTCAACATATTCAATAGTATTTCCTGGGTTTGATGGGAATCAGTTGATCTCATTTTCAAAGGAGATTTTTGTCCAGCCTGATTTTGTCGATCTACCGCCATCTGACCCAAACTTACTAATCGCAAAATTCAATCTTGGCTACGAAAAATTCTTTGCTGATCATTATGTAGAGATCGCAAAATCAAGCAATCCAGGTTCAAGCAGGTTTAAAAAGAGTAATCGCAACAAATCACAGGATTTGATGGTGGGTAACGACAGTTTAAAAACCAATGCGAATTATAAAGGCGCAAGTTTTTCAGAGCTGGTATTAAATTTCAGCGACTCGGTTTCAAGCCTTTATTCTGATGAAGATCAATTTGTAAAAGACTATGTGAAATATGCACTAGCTCAATTGCAACTGAGCAGCGGTATTGGAAGAAAGGTGATTTTTGAAAATCATTTGGACAACACAAAGCTTCCGATTTTTCACCCTGAATTTGCCAACTTCTCGAAATCATTTTACTACAATTTCTTCAATGAATTGGAACAATTTAGAAGTTCTAGCTCAATAAGATCGGCGATAGAAGAATACCAGAGCATTGATTCTCTTAAAAGTGCCTTAGAAAGCTCTGATTTCTGTAATTCTGATGAATTGAAAAGCTTGGTTTCAATCCTTGGATTGAAAGAGTCTTGGTATAAAAACAGGTACAACAAATCGGGAATCAGAGCTTGTCTTGAACAGCTGAAATCTGCTGAGAAGTCGGGTTGGGAAAAAAGTTTAAGTGATAATGTGCTTCAAAGTGTCAACCGAAGAAGAGCTGGGACTAAACCCGTTGATGTAGACTTGTTAGATGTCGCTGGAGAAAGAATCACCTGGGAAAGCTTCAACGGTGAAATAACCTACATCAGCTTTATGTCGAGTTGGAGTTCTACCAGTCTTGAAGAACTTGCGCTCCTTGAAAAAATCACCCTGAATTATTCCAGACAGGTAAATTTTGTTGTTTTATCGTTGGATGAGGATTTTCAGAATTTCAAAGATTTTGTTTCAAAAAATCACCGAAACAAATGGACTTTCATTTACGGCATGTCAGATCCTTTCATCCGAGAAAAGCTCGATGTCTGGTCTTTACCTACATTCATACTTCTTTCGCCAGAAGGAAAGTATATCAACGGTTTTGAGAAATCTCCGAGCCAAGGAGTTGAATCGAGCTTCTATAAATTGTTGGTGGAGGATGAAAAGCAGAGGAAGATTAAGGTTTGGGATGATTGAGGAATGATTCTACAACCAATTGAATCGTAAAATAAGATTGAGAAGCGTAATAATTTAATTCCTCAAAGTTCACCCACTTCAACTCAGTAATTCCCTCTTCAGTTTGAGCTATTCCTTCTTGTATATCTGGAATACTCATGCGAAACCAATAACTTGGCTTGAAGTAAGATTTCCCTTTTCTATCGTAAGTGTGGTAGGTAGTTATAATAGCTTCTCCTAAGTCCAAATTCCTCAAGCCGCATTCTTCTTCAACTTCTCGAAGAGCTGCTTCTTCGATGCTTTCTCCAAGCTCAATTTTTCCTTTTGGTAAGTCCCATTTTCCATTGCGAAGCATAATCAAGCATCTGTTTTTGGAATCCATGACTAGACCACCTGCCGCCGCTGCGATGACATAAGCTTCCTGGAGCTCGTCAAAAGTGCTTTTTGTTGAGCTAGAAACAAGTACTACGAAGTCTATATCCTCTTCTTTTAATCTTTTACAAACAGTGTAAATTTCATGTTTAGAGGGCTCTACTATACGGATTCCGTGGCCTTTTGGAATTTCGGTGGAATTCGCCGTGGCAGTTATTAACAGCGGCTTATCCTCGATAAAAACTTTATAACTTTGTTGCATGACATTGAAGGAAGACAGTGGGCTGAAAGTTGCAGAATTCTTGCTCCAAATCAAAGCCATTGAATTAAGACCGGAAAACCCTTTCACTTGGGCCTCTGGGTGGAGGTCTCCGATATACTGTGACAATAGAAAGACCCTATCTTTTCCAAAAATCAGAACATACATACGACAACAATTCGTAGAAAGGATACTCGAAGTCTATGGAAAGCCTGAAGTTATCGCAGGAGTTGCCACAGGTGGAATTGCCATTGGAGCTCTAGTCGCAGAAGAGTTAGGTGTGCCTTTTATCTATGTTCGATCATCCGCTAAGGCCCATGGTCTAGGAAATATGATTGAAGGTTATCTTGAGCTTGGGAAAGATGTAATTGTTATCGAAGACCTCATCTCAACAGGAAACAGTAGCTTGAACGCTGTTGCTGCTCTGCGAGAAGCAGGTGCTAATGTAAAAGGTATGGTTGCAATCTTCTCTTATGGATTTCAGATTGCAACAGACAATTTCAAATTGGCGAACTGCGAATTGCATACCTTGACCGACTATCACATGGTGCTTAAACAAGCATTGAAGTCTGATTTCATTACAGATGCGCAGTTGAGTAAACTGGAAAATTGGAGAAAAGACCCCGAAATGTGGAGTCATCAATTTCAAGAATTAGCCTAAAATACTGACCGATGACTACTATCGAAAGTAAACAAGTTGATGTAAAAGCGCCGGTTTCTGAGGTGTTTACTTTTCTAGCTGACCTCAATAATTTTAAAGAACTTCTTCCTCAAGACAGAATATCCGATTGGCAGTCAGCACAAGATTTTTGCTCTTTTAAAGTTCAAGGCACGTATAAAATCAGGTTAGATTTGAAGGAGCTTTTGCCTCCGGATAGGATTATACTTCAATCTGGCGAGGGATCCCCATTCAAGTTTGATCTCACCATTTTTTTAAATGCTCAAGCCGATTCCACTTTAGCCTATCAAGTTTGTGCGGCAGATCTTAACCCTTTCATTAAGATGATGGTTGAGAAACCATTGAGAAATCTCTTCGATCACATTGCCGATAAGCTGAAAGCGAAATACGATTAGTCTCTGAGGAGTTCAATATCTCGAACTCCAAACGGACCTAGAATTTCATTTTCACATTCCAAAAAGAGCTCACCACTCACTCCGACTCGATCAATAATACATGATCGTTTCTCTCCTCCAATTTGATAAGAATGACGCTTTTCTTGCCCAAATAGCAGCGCATTGTACCTTTGATTGATAAGTTCAAATTGCTGCTCCAATAAAAAACCATAACAAGTGTCGATTCTCTTAAAGAGTTGAGTTGCCAGCTCTTGAACCGGATGGTATCTGCCTGTTTCAAGCAGGACAGAACTAGCGTTAAGATCAGAGAAATTCTTTTGATTGACGTTTAGCCCAATCCCTATAATACTTGATTCGAGCTTGTCTTGGCGAATTGAATTTTCTATAAGTATTCCGGCAATTTTAGATTTATCTGCCAATATGTCGTTTGGCCACTTGATTGATGTTTTTTGAACTCCGATTTCATGCAATACCTCTGCGATTGCAATTGAAATTACCTTGGAAAGGTAGAACTGCTGCTCTGCTTTCAATGATTTCGGCAATAATACTATGCTGCAAAGTAGATTTAATCCAACTAAACTTTGCCAATTCGAACCTCGTTGTCCCTTTCCTGATGATTGAAATGATGCCATTATTACAGTGCCATCGGTCAATTCGCCCTCACTTAGCTGTTTGGCAGCAAAATTGTTGGTAGAATCAACCGAGTCCAACTGTATTATTCTCGATCCAACAAAAGGGCGTTTCATGTGTTAAACTAATGTCTTCAAGGTTTGAATAAACGAAGTGTACTCGTTCAAATGTATTACTTTTGCAGATTATAGAGAACTAGCGTGAATGGCTAAAAAAAAGGTGTCCAGAAATACTGAAAAGTTGGTGCAAGTTATCACTGACGGAATCAACGAAGTTAAAGGTGAAGATATTACAATCCTCGACTTAAGAAGCATACCACATGCAATTGCAGATTATTTTATTGTCTGCCATGGAAATTCGCATACACAAGTAGATGCAATTGCCAGGTCCGTTGAAAGGGAAACAGAGATGAAACTCGATGAAAGTCCTTGGCACAAAGAAGGACTGAAAAATGCGGAATGGGCGTTGTTAGATTACTTCGACGTTGTAGTTCATATTTTCCACAAGGATTTAAGAGGCTTTTACGGATTAGAAGAGTTGTGGGCAGATGCCGAAATTAAAGAAGTAGCTCAGGGTAGAGCTTGATATTAGGAAAGAGATTATGTCAGAAAATCAAGGAAATAAGCCGAGTGGCGATAAGCAACCTAAAAAATCCATGAATTTTTATTGGGTTTATGCGATTATCGGGGTGGTTTTGATTGCAATGATGATGTTCCAGCGTGGAAATGCTGGGCAACGTGTTACCTACAGAGAATTTACTGACTTAGCAAAGGAAGGCTATGTTGAAAAAGTGATTATTCACGATCAACAAATGGGTGAAGTAACCCTAAATCAAGCTGGATTTGATGTTAAGAAAGAAGGTTTAGAGGGGAAGTATTTCAAAGGATTGTCGAACAGAGGGCCGCATTACTATTTTGAGGCTCCAGTGGCTGACAACCTGTATTCAGAAATCAATCAACTCGGTGAAGAATACAATTTCAAAGTTGACTTCACCCATACCAATGAATGGGGACAGCAGCTGTTAACTTGGCTTATTATTCTTGGAGTCATGATAGCAGTGTGGGTGCTGGTAATGCGAAAACTCGGAGGAGGAGGAGCTGGCGGCGGACAAATATTCAATATTGGTAAGTCGAAAGCCCAATTGTATGATAAAAGTAAAGGGACGAACGTTAATTTTAAAGATGTTGCAGGTCTAGAAGGAGCAAAGGAAGAGCTAGAGGAAATCGTTGACTTTCTTATGAATCCCCAGAAATATACCGAATTGGGAGCTAAGATTCCGAAAGGAGCTTTATTGGTTGGACCTCCCGGAACAGGAAAAACATTACTTGCCAAAGCTGTTGCCGGCGAAGCACAAGTGCCATTTTTTAGCCTTTCAGGTTCTGATTTCGTTGAGATGTTCGTCGGGGTTGGTGCTTCTAGAGTAAGAGATCTCTTCAAGCAAGCAAAGGAGAAATCACCTGCAATTATTTTCATAGATGAGATTGATGCTATCGGCAGAGCTAGAGGCAAGAATACAAATTTTGGCTCAAATGACGAAAGGGAGAATACCTTGAATCAGCTGTTGACGGAAATGGATGGCTTCGGAACTAACAGTGGAGTTATTATTCTTGCTGCAACAAATAGAGCTGATATATTAGATAAAGCACTTTTGAGAGCAGGTAGATTTGACCGACAAATCTATGTCGACATGCCTGATTTGAATGAAAGAAAAGCGATTTTCCAAGTTCACTTGCTTCCGATTAAAACTGATAATTCCGTAGATATTGAGTTTTTAGCCAAGCAAACTCCAGGATTTTCAGGCGCTGATATTGCCAATGTTTGCAATGAAGCAGCCTTAATCGCTGCCAGAAAGAAGAAGACTCAGGTGAATAGCCAAGACTTCCTTGATGCAGTCGATAGAATTGTAGGGGGATTAGAGAAGAAGAATAAAATTATTTCTCAAAAAGAGAAAGAAACCATTGCATTCCATGAAGCTGGTCATGCTACAGTAAGCTGGTTGTTAGAACATGCATCTCCATTGGTGAAAGTTACAATCGTTCCTCGTGGTCAATCTTTGGGAGCCGCATGGTACCTCCCAGAAGAAAGACAAATCAATACCACCGAACAGATTTTTGATGAGATGTGCGCGGCTCTCGGTGGAAGAGCAGCTGAAGAGATTATTTTCGGAAAAATCAGCACAGGTGCTTTGAGTGATCTTGAGAAGGTTACCAAACAAGCTTACGCCATGGTTTCAGTTTATGGACTCAACAAGAGAATCGGTAATAGAAGCTATTATGATTCTTCAGGTGAATCTAATTTCACCAAGCCATATAGCGAAGAGACTGCTAGAATCATAGACGAAGAAGTTTCTAAGATTATTGAAAAGGCTTATGTTAGAGCAAAGGAGATTCTCAGCGATAACAAAGAAAAGCTCAAGACATTAGCTGCAAAACTCCTTGATAAGGAAGTGATTTTTAAAGACGATCTAATCCAAATTATGGGTAAACGTCCGGGTGAAGTCGAAGATTCTCCTTCTGAAACTATGATCCACAACGCTGAAGAAGTAGTTGATGCTGCAATTGAAACCGAAACAGCATCCGAAACAGCAACCGAACCGGAAGCTGAAAAAAAAGCAGACGAGAACCCTGAATCAGCAGAGTAAACAAATTGTTTAGTTCTTCGCAGGAAATATTATTTTTGAAACCCAGTTAATGGGTTTCTTTTTTTTACAATGGCTGCTACTCAATTCCAAACTAGAACACTAACTGCGATTTTATTCGTTGCTGTTCTTGTAAGCAGTGTTTTGGCTTCTACATGGAGTTTGTTTTTCTTGTTTTTGTTCTTTGCTGTTGTTGGAATTCATGAATTTCAAGTGTTCAATGTAGGAGCAAAGCAAAAACCAAGCACTGTCATAGTGCTGGCAAGTATTCTTCTGTTTGCACTCCCCAGCCTCATATTTCTGGAAATACTTCAGGTAAATTCCATGATTTGGAGTCTACTGATCGTTCCTGCAGTGCTTTTTTTAGGTCTATTTCAAGGAAAAAAGAAGGAGTCAAAAGCCGCTTTCGACCTGTTTTCTTTGCTGTACATTATTCTACCATTTTCATTGGTGGTTCCAATTACGCTGTTGCCAGGGGAACATAGTCCTTGGCTTTTACTTGGCTACTTTTTTCTTCTGTGGGCTAATGATACCGGAGCTTACCTCATTGGGAAATCAATTGGAAAGAGAAAATTAGCACCTGAGATCTCTCCGGGAAAAACAATTGAAGGATTTCTTGGCGGAGTTATGGTAGCGGGACTTGTAGCCTACTTGAATTTCAAATGGATAGGGATTCTCAGTCTTCAACAATGGCTAATTTGTGCTTTGATAGCAAGTGTCATTGGTACTCTTGGAGATTTGGTTGAATCAACAATGAAGAGAAAGGCTGGGGTTAAAGACTCTGGAACACTGATGCCCGGACATGGTGGAGTTTTAGATCGTTTTGATGGATTACTTTTATCACTGCCTGTGGTATTTGTATATCTCTTCTATATATTCATGGAAAATTAGATGTAATGGGAATTCACAAAGAAGGAAGAGTCATCCTAAGCAGCTTACTAGCTGCCTTGGTATTGATAAACTTATTTATCGCATATTTTCTCCCCGATAGTCACATTGCGCTAATCCTTAGCCTGATTGCTTCCTTTATTGTTTTCATACTGGTACTGCAGTTTTTCAGAGTTCCAAAACGGGTTACTCAAGCTGGAGGATATGATGTGGTATGTCCTGCTGATGGAAAAGTAGTTGTTATAGAAGAGGTTCTAGAAACAGAAGTATTCAATGACAAAAGAATTCAAGTTTCAATTTTCATGTCACCTTTGAACGTACATGTCAATTGGTTCCCAATATCGGGAGGAGTCTCCTTTTTTAAGTATCACCCGGGCAAATTTTTGGTGGCCTGGCATCCTAAGTCCTCGACAGAGAATGAAAGAACGACAGTTGTTGTGGATCATGCCGATGGGCAGCGGGTTTTGTTTAGACAAATCGCTGGTGCTGTTGCTCGAAGGATAGTCTGGTATGTAAGAGAAAAGAATTCAGCTGTGCGTGGTGAGCAATTCGGATTCATCAAGTTTGGTTCTCGAATTGATGTGTTTCTCCCTTTAGACGCTGAAATTGGAGTGAAAATTGGAGATAAAGTTACTGGCAAGAGTACGAATATTGCCAAGCTTAAACCCAGCTCAAAATAGATTTATTGCTGCCGATTCTGGATGAAATCAATAGCATAAAAAAACGGAGCTCAATGGCTCCGTTTTTTATTGAGTGTTTTTCTAGTTTATTCAACTACAAGTTTTCTGCTTGAAGTAATTCCTTCTGATTCGACTTGAATCAAGTATATACCTGTGTTCAATTGAGAAACATCAAAGCGATTGTTGCTAGAAACATTGGTTTTACTTTCAATGAATCTTCCTTGAAGATCGAAGACAGTAATGTCAACCATTCTATTCGCAATTCCGCGAATGCTGATGAAGTCAGTGCTTGGGTTTGGATAGATATCAAATTCTAATCCAGCTTCCACTTCTTCTAAACCAATAGAAATTGAAAAATCAGCCTGATCGAATCCAACACCTCTCAAGTAGTAGTATTGCAAAGGATCAGCTTCATCGCCTGCAGGTTCTGCAATTACGATTGGAAGTTCATAATCGAAGCATTCACCGTCAGAAATAACGACAGGGGCAAGTGTTGGCCAAAAGGCGTATTCTTCGCTGTTGGTGTTAACAGTTAAGTTTTTCGGAGCTGTATAAAGGTTTGATTCAATATCATATCCAACAGCCATAACATCTGGGAAGATAATTTCCAAGCCGTCATCATCTTCTACCCAAGTAAAGAAGATCTTCGTACCATCTTCTGATCTGCTACACTGCATTCTCTCGTCAAGTGCAATTGTACCCACCATTCCATCTTCGTTATTTACTTTAGGAGCCAAGTATTGAGTTGTCCAATCAGTACCATCAGAAGTTGTCAAATGAAACATGTGTTGAGTTGTAAGATCTGTGTACACAAAACCAAGGTCTACAGCACCTGATAACACATGACTAAACAT
>Ga0222689_1000298_pt1 | contig 16718 bp, 17 predicted proteins | sample AntAcemetage1231_FD_179838 | JGI IMG/M metagenome (GOLD analysis project Ga0222689, IMG submission 179838) | Saline water microbial communities from Ace Lake, Antarctica - #1231 | ecosystem: Environmental > Aquatic > Non-marine Saline and Alkaline > Saline | place: Antarctica: Ace Lake...
CCGGGCGTCGTCTTCGGGGTCAAGGGTTTTGGCCTCATCTTCGTTCCTACGTCACTACGATGAGACCAAAACCCTCCACTATCCAAAAGACGGAAACTGTCTCAAAGGCGCTGACGGGGAACAGTCCTGCGGAATCTCGGCTGGGAGATCATCCGGATTTGGTCGACCGACTGGTGGATCGACCGGCGCTCGGCGCTCGAAGGCGTCGACGCACGGCTGAAAGAGCTTCTGAAGGCCGACCGGACGCGCGTTCAGGAAGAGCGCACCCGGGCAGAAGAGGACGAACGACGCCGGCTGGAGGGCGCCGGGGCCAACGCGCTCCGCGCGGCGGACGGCGAGGACAGTGACGGCGAACGCCCCGATCCGGACGATTTGCCGATGGCACGGATCGCACGGCCGGCAACGCTTCCGCCGTTGTCGCCCCCTTCGACCGCGGCCCGGCCGGGGGATGACGGCAGGTACCACCGCATTCAGGACACCGCCGATCGCTTCAGAATCACTGACGCTGAGGCGGGCGCGTTCATGACGGAGATCATCCGGCCACGGCTGTCCGAGGTGCTCGGTGGCGTTATCGACGCAGAAGGACCGGTTGAGCGCCTCGATGTCATCTCCAGGGTCGCCAAGGGGTTCGGGTTCAAGAAGGCAGGATCGAGAATCCGGGCGTTCATTGAGGAGTGCATGCCCCCGCGGCCGGAGACGATGGAGGATGATGTCGTGTTTCTGTGGCCGGCCAGCTCGGTGCCGGGCGTGATCCCCTTCCGGGCTCCGGCGACAGATGATGACATCCGTTACGCAAAGGACATCGCGATCGAGGAACTCACCGGCCTCGCGGGGAGCTTGCCTGGCGACATCACCGAGGACGCCGCGATCGAACGGATGGCCAGGGCTATCGGGATAGCCCGCATCACCGCGGGCGCCCGGGAACGGCTTGAGCAGGCATGGTCGTTGGTTTGTGAGGCAACGGTACGAACGGGGGAATAGCTTTTTCAAGCCGCTAAACTGTCCGAACGATGGGGACCACCTCTATGCCCTCGATCGCCTGCTTCTTCCAGGCAGCGATCATCGTTTGGTGGATGCCGTGCTTCCCCGACAACTCAGCCAACGTCAGCTCGCCTCGGATCGCCTCCAGGGCCACCTTCGCCTTGAAATCAGACGTGTATCGCCTGCGCGTGACCTTGCCGATCCAACCCCGTCCTTCTCATCGACGGGAACAGCTTAACCGGCTGTCCGGGGCCACCTCCTTCCGTAGCTACGGGCTTGCCGACAAGACAAGGTCGAGCAAACCGTGCGTCGCCCAGGCACAGGCGGCAAATGTAGCAGCGATCAACGGTGCTAGCGCCAGCTTCCGGAATGTATCGGTCAGCCATTCTCGCCGTACCTGGACACGTCGCAACCGGTCGCGTTCGGCCGTCAGGAAGGAAAGGATCACCATCAGGTTGTCGAGGCTATGACCGTTCATCGGGGCGAACCGCACTCCGGTCAAACAGCGCTCCGCGTTTGACCAGGCAGCTTCTCCGTTGAAGCGAGCGGTCACAGGACCTTGCGCCGTGTTGGCCTGGATGGAGCCCGATATCGAGGACCCCGTCGCCGGCGACACGTCAGGGGAACTGAAAGAGAGCCCCCCCAAGGAGAGGTCGATGGCTTCTACAACCTGTCCTTCGACGGTGGCGCTGACGATTTGGGCGGCAAGACGTTCCGTGGGGCGGCGTTTCACGGCTTGGGTCAACGATTGCCCTGTATTTCCAAGTCCACGCCGGGTCCGGGGCTCGCCCAAGGGGCCCTGTAACGCCGGTGCCTTATTGCATTCTCCGCCGCGATCTCCCGGCCGAACCGACCGGGCCACAGTCGAGCGGATTCGTGTTCGCCGACGTCGATGAAACTCGACTGAATCAAACATTCCTGCCCGTCTCAAAGCAAATAAAATCCATAGTTTGTACAAAACAAATATCGTTAGAATAAGAAAAACAGAACCTCAATATTCATTATAAAAATTCAAAAATATCTCATTATTGAATGTATAACAAAATTATTATCCTAAAATAATGTGCAAAACGGGTTGTGACTCACACGGGTCAGCCGCCAATTCGTCGGTCGTTGAAGCGCAAGACATTGATCTAACGCATTATTGTATTTCACAGTTCACCATGACGCGCGATTCCCCTCGCTTGATCTGGAAAGGCGATTCGGTTCATACGTATTGCCGATCTTGGGCATATCCAACAGGTTGGCGCCTGGTTGGGGCCATTTCGCTACTCAAATATGGTAGGCATGAACACGCAGAACGACGAGGATCTTATCGCCATCCATATCGTCGATGACGACCCGGTACAGATCGAGGAATTGGCGGATTGCCTTGAGGCTGGCTATCCCGTCGTTCACCGGCATCGGTCAGGAACCGAACTGCTCGATGCGCTATACGCCGGGGACGGTCCGTGCATCGTCATTGCCGACATGCAGATGCCCGATGTCAGTGGCTGGGGCGTGGCAGCGTCCGTACAGAAACTGCGGGCCCGTGGACGCTCGATCGGACTCGTCATCGTCACCGGATACCCCGAGAATATCGCCGTCCGACGCGCGCTGATGCTCCAGATAGACGACCTGCTCGAGAAGCCCGTTGTCGTCGACGATCTCCTCAACTCTCTGGAACGGCTGAAGCGTTCCATTCTCAACCCGCAAGCGGGTTCCTATCTCAAGGGCAAGATGTCCAGCATGGAGGGCATCACGGCGGCGTTATTCCATCTCTTCGAGTTCTGTGATCGGCGGTTGCCGGGCAGCGTCCGGTCGGAGACGCATCTAAGGATGATTCTCTACTGCACCTCGCGCTATCTGGGTGGGAGGCCGGTTAGCGTGTCGAGTGTCTGCTATGCCTCAGGCGCTCCGCTTTCGACGGCCATGCGCAAGCTCCAAGATCTTGTCGACTTAGACCTGTTCTCAAAGTCCGAGGATATAGCCGACCGTCGTCGGGTAACGATCCTGCCGACCAACGACCTGCTTGAACGTCTGCGGGACATCGTCCAGGAGCCTCAGTTGCCCAACGTCAGCGAATCGCCGGACACGGCCGACCGGCAGCCGCTCAATTCGGGCGCGGGAGTGCGGGCAAGTTGAGCGACGGTATCAGGCAGAGCGGCATCGTCGACATCGGCGAAGAATCCTCCCGTAGAAGCGCCGCGGACGGTTCACTGGCCAAGCAGTCCACGGAGGCGATCAAGCGTCGAGGGGTGACCCTGGCCGTCGACCGGTTGGTTTCGATGATCGGTCACGAATTGAACCAGCCGCTCAACGTTATCGCCATGGCATCGTTCAACGGAATTCGCATGTCGTCGCGCAACACGACGACTTCGACCGACTTCGAGCCTCGGTTCCGCTTGATCCAGGAGGAGACGCGCCGAGCCGGCGATCTCGTTCACAAAGCGATGAACCTGACCGCCGACACAGGCCGGTGGTCAGGAGAGGAGGCGTCCTGTGCGGTGTCCCTGCTCGGGGACATGGCAGCGCCACGCATGAAGCGGCGCGGAATCGCGATTTCCGTGAAGCCGCCGGTGTCGACGCATGCCCCAACTGTCGACCGCTGGTTGCTGATGTTCGTCGTGTTGTGCGGGCTCGAGCGTCTCGAGGAAGACCATGCGACGACGAACGACGGCAGCGAGGCGGAGGCCACCTGCTTATGCGAGTATCGGGCGGACGACGATGAATGGACGGTCGGCCTGCGTTCGGCAAGCTTACTCGGTGGGCATGCCGGCAGCCTTGGATCGCCGTTCATGGCCCTGCTCGAGTGCCTCACGGCGGGCGGTGGCGGGCGGGTGATCGACGAGCCCGGCCGGTGGATGGCGTGCCTCCCGGCCGAGGTCTTGTCATGATGGTTCGAACCGGTACCGCCGCGTCGACGGTCGCCACCCGCTTGGCGGTCATTGAGGATGACGATCTCACCCGCGCCGAACTTGTGGAGGCGCTCGGGACTTCGGCCGACGGCTACGGTGACTTCCACAGCTACGTTGCGGCCGGCCGCTTTGCCGAGGTAGTCCTGCTCGACTTGGGGCTGCCCGGATTAGACGGATTCCAGGCGATTGAGCGGTTGGCCGCTATGTCGTCTCCGCCGCGGCTTATCCTGGTATCCGGAACCGACCGGAGCCTGCTGAAGGCGGCCGAGCAGATCGCCAGCGGCCTAGGCCTGCATGTCGCTGGAGCTTTTGCGAAGCCAGCCGATCCGGATCTGTTGGTCGCCGCCGCCAAGTCGGCGCTTCAGGCACAGCCGGATCGACCGGAGACCTCTCAAATACCGGATACCAACATAATCGATTCGCTAGCCGAGTCGGGGTTGGAGGTCGAGTTCCAGCCAAAGGTCGACCTTGTCACCGGTTCATGGAAGGCTGCGGAAGCCCTGTTGCGCCTCAAGCATCCGACGTTCGGCCCGGTCGCGGCGCCGGCCGTCGTCGCTGCGTTTCAGCGTGCCAACGCGGTCGGCTCACTGGAGGACTGGCTTTTCCTGCGCGTGCTGGCAGATCTCGCCGTAATCCGCCGCGACGCACCGGACTTCGGCGTCGCGATCAACGTGCTACCGGAGAGCCTGGACGAAAGAAATCTGACGGATCGACTGCTGCGGGCTGCTAGGGCCGCCGGCGTAGACCCGCATGGCATAACCGTCGAGATCGTTGAGAGCGGCCTGATCGAGTATTGCCCGCGGACGCGCTCCGCCCTCGCTCGATTGCGTCTCCACGGTCTCGGTGTCGCGATGGATGATTTCGGTATCGGAGCCTCGAACATCGACCGGCTCCTGGAACTGCCACTGACCGAACTGAAGTTGGACCGCTCGTTGATCGTGGAGGCGCGCACCTCGCGCGCAACCACGACCATGCTCACCGGTGTCGTACGGATGGCTCAGGAACGCGGTGTCGCCGTGACGGCAGAGGGCATCGAAACGAGTGCGGACCACCATTTTGCCCTTGAGATCGGCTGTCAGTTCGGCCAGGGCTACCTGTTTGCACGCTCGCTTTCACGGTCGGACCTGCTGGCGGCCCTGCGCAGCCAAGGTTCAACGGGCCGGCATCGGATTCAACCTCTCGCCTCGGAAAGATGACATGACGCTTCGACCACTACTGCTGATCTTCACGATCCTGCCGCTGATTGCCGGCGCGGCTGATGCGCCGGCACAGGTTGTCGACCCGGTCCTTACCCTCCGCGGGGCCGGCGGTTCGGGCGAGGCCAGGACCTTTTCGATGACCGACCTCGAGGCGTTGGGGACCGTCGAGATTGTCACGAAGACACCTTGGAACGAACGCCCCAGTCGGTTTTTCGGCATTCCGTTGCGACGCCTGCTGGAACTGGGTGGCCCGGGCAAGACCCAGTTGACGGTGATCGCGCTCAACGACTATAGCGCGACGCTTCCCGCAGAACAGGTTCGGCGCTACCCGATCATCCTCGCGACCCGGCGCGACGGGGAGCGCATGGAAATCCGCAACAAAGGGCCACTTTGGGTCATCTATCCACTAGACGCACATCCGGAACTCGACATTCCGGCCAATCACGCCAGGATGGTCTGGCAGGTCACGGCACTCAACCTGCAGTAGCTCTAGGCGATGGCCGTCGAAAACACCAATTCGGAGCTAGACGCTCGTGCTCAGGTCCGCGCCACGAGATGGTGGCTTGCGACGACCGGTACGGTGTCGATCCTGTTCTGCATAATGCTAGGTGGCTTGTTCCTGATTAACGAGAGGTCGAAACGTGAGAGGGCCCATCTCTTCGTTTCAGGTGCCCACGTTCTGCAACAGGCTGCTCTCGAGTTGGCTAGGCTCAAGACAGTAGTCGCACTGTATGCGATGAGTCCGACGGACCAGCGGGCGCGGCAGTTGCGGGTCCGGTTCGAGATCTTGTGGAGCCGGGCCGAACTTCTCACCGAAGGCGACGAGGCGGAACTACTGCGGCGGTCCCCTTTGGTTCACGAGTTTCAAGAGCGACTCATTACTATTCTTTACGAATTGGAACCTATTTTGCTCAAATTGGCCGAATCGACCACGGCGGATATTGCCGTCACGATAGATAAACTCGCAGGAGTCGAGCCTATATTGCGCCAAGCCGATCAGGAATTGAACGATCGGCTGATCAAGCGCTTAAGCAGCGAGGACACCAACGACGATCGGTCCACTGCGTTGATCTTCGGCGGAATCGCTATCAGCGTGGCCCTGATCGTGCTGACCGCGGCCGTGCAGGCATTGCGCAACGAGAGGCTCGTCGAGCGGCTGGCCCAGTTGATGAAGTCCCAGGCTCGCCATGTGGAAAACATGCGCAACCTAACCGAGGCAATACCCAGTGGCGTCGCGATCGTCGACCCCGACGGGTCGATTCGGTACACCAATCGCACCTTGGGCTTGCTGATGGAGCAACTCGGCAGCGACTCACCTATCGCCACGATGGAGAGGATTTTCAGAGGCGATGCTATCGCCGATGGGGTTCGGGCAAGTGGCAGACAAGTGACGAACCCGATTCGCATCCTGCAGAGTCCGAATGGCTCTGAAATGGCGTTCCGGCTGCACTGGGCGGATACGCAATGGTATGGCAGCCTAGCCCGAATTGCCGTGGTTCAGGACTACACGGAAGTGCACGCCGCCCAGGAGAAGGCAAGTCGCGCGGCACGCCTAGCTGCCTTGGCGGGACTTTCGACAACGGTGGCACACGAGATCAACCAGCCACTGACAATCCTTGGCAGCGCAGCCCAGAATACGCTGCGGCGAGTCGGTTCGGGCCATGCCGGATACGAGGAGGTTGCCGAGAAGCTTAAGCTCATTTTGAACCAGATCGAACGCGCACGGTCAATCACCGACCGGATGAGGTTGCTGGGAGATCATTTCGGTGAGTCACTCTCCCCGATCAACCTTGCCGACTGCGTACGGTCGTCGCTTACGTTGGTCGAAACAACTTTGGGCGAGAAAGGAATAACGGTCGATCTCGACCTGCCGCTCGACGGTTTGGCCCCGGTCATCGGCAGTCGTCAGATGATAGAGCACATCCTTATGGCGTTGCTGATGAACGTCTGCGACGCCTTCGAAGGATCACTGGCGCCAGTAGATTGCGACAAGCGGGCGGTGTACCTGTCACTCCGGCTGGAAGCCGGCTACTGGCTGTTGTCGGTCGCGGACACGGCGGGCGGGTTCGCAAAGTCCGTCCTCGACCACGCCTTCGAACCGTTCGTGACGACGAAATCCGGCTGGCAGAACGTCGGACTCGGCTTGGCGTTCTGCCATGCCGCGATCCGCGACATGGGCGGCGACATCCGGCTCCGAAATGCGGGCGGCGGGGCGACGGTTGATATCCGGTTGCAGGTGCCGGCGGGCGGCGCAGAGCAAGTAGCATGATGCCCAAACCTCAGAGCCGGCGGCCCATGTCAGCGGATCGAGGCGTTGATCGGAATCGCCAGGGGATCCGCAGGAGACACCATGACCAGTCGGTAGCCGATCCGGTTCATGCTGAGTATCCCCGTTCCACAGTAACCGGGACGCTCGGGTACCGGGTCGCAGCTCCTTCGCTCGAACGAGATTGTCGGGGCGGACGGCGGTGTTGAACAAGCCGTTACCAAGCAGGACATTGTAAGCAAAGCCACCGCCAGCGACCTGGACGAAGTATTTTTGGACATGCTCATGTTCCTGACGCAGCCAAGATTGGAGCCCACGTACCAATCTCCAGAAATCGCCGGAATGCTGACCCTGAATGTACGCTTTCCCACAAATACTCAGTGTGTCTGATATTGCAAAAATTAACCGACCTCAAAATACTCATCGCACCTTAAAACGATACCAATTTGACATAAAAATGGGTGCAATTCGCAGTTCTTAATATGAAATGTAGTTTCTTTAATCATAGAGCATTATTAAATAATCTAGATTATAATTCTCGTGTAAATATGAAAGGCAAGCCGATGTCTTTTTACGAGTCTCGCGGGAATTTGCCCTCCACCGTGGTCGGTAAGGTTGTTTTACCGCGCATCCTCATCCTGGAAGACGACGAACGCGTCCGATCCGAGCTTGTTCTCTGCTTGTCGGAGGAAGGATTCGACTGTCTTGCCTGCCGGACTGCCGAGCAGGCGATTCGTCTATCTCAGGTACATAACGACATAGCCGTTGGGATCATTGACATCCGGCTACCCGGGCAATCCGGCCTCGACTTCATCGCTGCCGTTCGCGATCGCGACGCGACCTACATGCCGATGCGCTTTATCGTTATGAGTGGCTATGTCGACTTGAACAGCGCGATGCAGGGCCTTCGACTGAAAATCGACGATCTGCTTCGTAAACCGGTCGATCCCGACGTTTTGATAGAGGCCGTGAAGCGTAGCCTCTTGAACGTATCAGTCGAACTGCTCGGCCGGGGCGTGGCAGCCGCACTCGCAGAGGACGCCGATGACCGTCCCTCCCGGGCTGAAGCTCTCGTCCCCCGGATAGACCGGCACACCCAACTCATCGAGAATTTCATCGGCTTGCTGACGCAAGAGTTAAGGTCACCGCTCGTATCGATTATTGACTATGCGCATGGACTGATCTCCGGCTCCTCCGAGCCCACGGCCACGCGCGAGGCGGGGGAGCACATACGCTTCGAGGCCGTGAAGCTCCTCGAACGTATCGACAGCATCCTGGACCTGTCCCGGCTGACGACGGGCGTCGCGTGGCCGCGACCGGCGGCAGTGAACCCGATAGCGTTGATGGAAATGGTCCGGCGGAACTTCGCTGACGCCGCGCCGGCTCGTTCGGTCCGGATTGACGTCCATGTTCTTGAGGCGCCGGCCGAGGCGGTCATCGACCGCGCGATGTGGGTTCAGACGGTAGCCCATGTGCTACGCAACGCCGTCGAGCACGCGTCACCGAAAACGACCGTCAAGGTTCGACTGGATGCGGCCGAGGGTCAGCTTTTGTGCACCGTTCAGAACGCGGGGGTGCCGATTTCGACATCCGTGCTGGAGCGTGCGACCGAACCGTTCCGGCAGGGATCGGAGGGCCAGGCGCGACAAAAGCGCGGCCTCGGCCTCGGACTGGCCCTGGCCCGACGCTACATTGAACTCCACGGCGGCGCCCTCAGGATCGACGGGATCGGCCCAGGCGGTGTTCCGGGAACCACGGTAGTTCTGACGCTCCCGCTGTCTGTCGCCCGCCCTCTGTTTCCGTCGGATGATGCCGGCCGTCATACAACAGACAGCGTAGACCTGGGATGAAGCCTGCGATGAGTGAAGGCCCGAGCGGTGTCGAGATTCTGTTGGTCGACGATGAAAGCGAAATCCTGGTCGAAATGGCGCAGTGGCTCTCTGATTCTGAGCTGCCTTGCGTCACCGCGGTGTCCGGTGCGGAGGCGCTGGAAGTCCTGCGGATGCACCCGGAGATTCGGCTGTTGGTAACCGACGTGCGGATGCCAGGCATGGATGGCTATCAACTTATTGAGGCCACGCGGTCTCTCCACCGACCTCGAGAGGCCCTTCGCTTCATCATGGTGACCGGCCACCTCACGGCGTCCGAGCACGACCGCATTGCCGGTTCCGGCGCGGACGCCATGTTGTCCAAGCCGATCGACCTCGAAGAACTGGAGACGATGATCCGCAACGCGCTTGCTGGTTCGGAACCGGAACCGGGCGCGTAAGCGACACCGGGATCAGACCATGTCCTTACGATTCCCCCGATCGACCGCGATCGCCTTGGTTCTGGCGCTGGTGGGCTGGCAGCTCAACAGCCTGCCGGTGCCGCTAGGCTGGGGCCTTGACCTTGTCCTCGGCAACACCCTGGTATGGGCAGGGCTGCGTGTCGTCGGCCCGTGGCTGACGGTCTTTGCCCTGTCTGCGGTGAGCGCGCAGACGATCTTCCTCTGGAACCACCCCTGGGCCTGGCTGATCTGGACGCTGGAGGCGGTGGCCGTCGCCTTCCTGTATCGCAGGGAAACCCAGATAGGCGTCGACATTGCCTTCTGGATCTTGATCGGTGCGCCACTGCTGGCGATCACCTACGGCTTGGTCATGGGAACGGACTGGCTGTCGGTCGGTCTGGTGATTGCAAAGCAGGCCTTCAACGGTTTGCTCTGCGTCACGATGGGGGAGATTCTCTATCTGTCGGCAACTGAGGTGAGCCGACGGATCGGGAGCTTCAATCCCCCGAGAATGCGCTTCCGCTCGATGATGATGGCGCTGCTTATGTCGTTCGTCCTCATCCCGGCTGCGGTCTACACCTACCTGAACGGACTTGCGGGGATGACCGCGCTGACGAACGGCCTCGACGCCCGCCTGGAGCAGGCGATACAGGAGAACCGCTCGGGCTTTGGTGCCTGGCTCGTAGAGCGACGAGACGCGCTGCGAGCGCTCGCCGCGCAGAGTGCGGATGCCGAGCCGTCATGTGACGACCCGCCAAAAGCGAGGATCGCGGGCGACCCTTACTGGATCCTGCCGCTTCTCAACTGTAAAGTTATTGACCGGAAGCATGCGTTGATGCAAACGGACCTAATGACCGACGGGCTGTTGAGCGACGTCCATTCCGGGTCAGCGGAGAAGGACGATCATGTCGAGTTCTTGGCCGCGACGCCGGACCCGGCCCGCCTGGTCTACAATGTGATATCTGAAGACAGTCTCCGGACTCGGTTCGACGAGCTAGAGAGCCGGCAAGACATCGGACTGCTCCTGTTGGACCGGAACCGCCACCTGACAGTGCAGATACCGACGCGAAATGCCGACCCGGCGACGCTGAACCAACTCGCAGTCACTGTGACCGCCACGGATATCCCCGAGACGGCAGTGATCACGGCCGGCGGCTTCGGCCAGTCAGTAATGACCGACTACAAGAAGTCGCTTCTGGCCCGGTCGGTCCGCCTCGACGCTCCGGCCGACGGCTGGCACCTGGTGGTCATGCTGTCGCCGAAGGAAGGCATACTTGCCGCCCGCCAGGCCCAGCTCTTGGGCCTCGGGGCGATGCTCGCTCTGGCGTCGTTAGCGGCGATCCTAGGGGCGCTGATAACGCACTATGGCGAGGTGATGTTTGCCGACCTCTACCGCGCTCTGTCACGGATCGCCGAGCCGGTCTCGGAAGGGCGTATTCATCGGCTGCTGTCGGTCCAGGAGATCGACGCGATCCAGGAGGAGCTCGAACGCGCAGGCCAGATCTTCCGGGAGGACCGGGCTCTCATGGGGGCCTACGAGCGGCGGATGCGACAGATCGAGGCGCACGCGCCGGTCATCGTCTATTCCGCGATCGTCAAGGATGGCATGAAGGGCCAGCTGAGCTACGTCAGCGCCTCCGCCGAGCGGATACTCGGCTTCGACCTGAAAGAGATCACCGCCCCTGGCTGGTGGAGCCATGCCGTCCATCCCGACGACTACGACTACGTTAACAGGCAGTTCGCGGATCTCCAGACCAAGTCTACCGCCAACGCCGAGTACCGGCTGCGGCGACAGGACGGGACCTACCGCTCGATCTACGACACCCTGACCGTCGGCGATAACGGCGAGGCGGTCGGCGTGATTCTCGACATCACGCGGCGGAAGCTGGCTGAGTTGCAGGTCATTCAGAGCGCCAAGCTCGCCAGCCTCGGCGAAATGGCGACCGGCATGGCGCACGAACTGAACCAACCCCTCAACGTGATCAAGATGGCCGGGAGCAACCTGATGCGCCGGGTCCGTTCCGGAACCGTGAACGCCGACCACCTGAAAGAGCGGCTTCAGCGGATCGTCGATCAGGCCGACCGGGCGAGCGCCTTGATCGGTCACATGAAGATCTTCGGACGCAAACCGGACGAAGCGCCATCGGCGTTCCTGGTCAGGAGGGCGATCGACGGAGCGATCGGGCTCATCGGGACCCAGATCGCGATTTCCGATGTCGAACTGACGGTCGAGGACGATACCGAGGGTCTGAAGGTCATGGGCCACCAGACGTTGCTGGAACAAGTGTTGATCAACCTGTTGTTGAATTCTCGGGATGTAATCGTCGACCGAGTGGACGGCGGCGAGGCACGGGCGCGCTGGATCCGGATCACACTGGAGCGCCGCGGTGACGCCGCCGTGTTGCAGGTCGAGGACAGTGGCGGGGGTATCCCGCAAGATGCTCTAGGCCGCGTCTTCGAGCCCTTCTTCACGACCAAGCCTGTGCATTCGGGGACCGGGCTCGGCCTGTCGGTGTCCTACGGCATCGTTGGCGACATGCGCGGGACGATCGAGGTCGAGAACGTGGAACTAGGCGCCCGCTTCACGATCCGGTTGCCGGCTGCATAGTCGCGTCCCAAAGAGCCTGCTTTGTTTCTGGAAATGGCGTTAAATTGGATTTCAATATTTGAAATTGGATATGAGATTTTATCTTGCCGTCAGATTAATTATTTTGAAAAATAAACGCTGAACTGGCGTTGTTAATTATTCTGATTTTCACAAGCGTATGGCCAAATTGTTAACGTTAGGTCGGGTCAAATGCTTGGGAGCAGGCTAATCGATTTGCGCACCTCCCCTCGGTCCTTGCAAGTCGGATGGGACCGCCCTAAAGCCGTCCCTGAACCCTGGCCTCACGAGCCATCGATGAGCTCTCTTTTGCACACAGCGCTCCCTACTGTCGCCGGCGACCAGGGAATTTCGCTCGAGGACATTCAGCGCACGGCTGGCTACGCACACCTGGCGCGGTACTGCGAAGAACTGGGTTTGTCACTGAGGATCGATGAGCACTACTACGCCGATGAACCTCGACCGACGAAGATCTTTCGCGTCGTCGTCGACGGTTGGAACTGACCCAGGCCGATGTCAATGACCCCCGACCAGATCCTGGACATCATCGCGAGCCACGAGCGTTGGCTGCAGCGCCGCGCCGGCGGCGCCCGGGCCAACCTGTCCGGCTGCAACCTGGCCGATTTCAACCTGGCCCAGGTGAACCTGCAGTCGGCGAAGCTGTCGGGCGCCTATCTGGCGCGTGCGGTGCTGTCCGGCGCCGATCTCTCCTATTCCGACATGTTCTGCGCCAACCTGGACGGCGCCGACTTGAACCGCGCTCTGCTGATCCGCGCCGATCTGCGCGGCGCCTTCATGCGTGGCTCCAACCTGGCCGGCGCCAACCTGAAGGAAGCCGACCTGCGTGGCGGCGCGCTGATCAGCGGTAATCCGGCGGCCCCGGCGACCATCATCCGATCGAACAACGGCCAGTCCGACATGGACGAGGCCGACATGGGCGGCGCCACCCTGGAGAAGACCCTGCTGTGCGGCGCCAATCTTTCAGGCGTCAATCTGGAGGGGGCCAACCTTCAGGGCGCCGACCTGTCCGGCGCCAACCTGTCGAGCGCGCGCATCATCGGAGCCAACCTGGCCGGCGCCAATCTCTCCGGGGCGCTGATCCACCGCACCCAGTTCCAGCGGTCGGAAATGCAGGGCGCGATCCTGGAGAACGTCGACCTGTCGACCGCCGACCTGGCCGGGGCCAATCTGACCTCCGGCGACGGCCGAGGCCTGTCCCGCTCGCTGCGGGACATCCTGCAGGAGCACGCGGTCTGGATCCGCGAGCAGGGTCGCGGCGGCTCGCGCGCACAGCTGGCGAAGACCGAGCTGAGCGCGATCGACGTATCCGACGTCAATCTGTCCGGCGCCGACCTGCGGGAAGCCATCCTTACCGGTGCGGTGATGCGGCGGACCAGCCTGGTCATGTCCGATCTTTCGGGCTCCAACCTGGCCGGCGCCGACCTGCGCGACGCCGGGCTGGCCGGCATCAACCTGGCCGGCACCAATCTCACCGGCGCTCGGATGGCCGGCGCCGACCTGACCTCGGTCGAACTGAAGGGATCGGACGGCCAGCCGACAGGCCGGCTCTGGGTCGCCAACCTGTCGGGCGCCACCCTGGTGGACGTCGACCTGACCGGCGCCCGCCTGATCGGCGCCAACCTGAAGGGCGCGGACCTCACCGGGGCCAAGCTGTCCCGTGCGGTGATCCGGGGCGCGGACCTGGACGGCGCCCGCGTCACCGCCCAGCAACTGGCCCAGGCCATCGGCTGAGCGGATCCGGCGAACGGGACCGTCGCCTACCAGCCGTTCACCCGTTCCCAGAAGGCTTCGATCGCTGTATCTGGGGTTTCCGTACCGGATTTCCCCAAAGTAGCGGGACTGCTTGAAACGTGGGGGTCAGGCCGCTTGCCGGCGTTGTCACACGAACCCATGGCAGACGCCGGGCCCAGCCGATAGCCTCGCCTCATGAAGCCGATCTCGTACGCCCGCCTGCACTATCCGCCGTCGATCGTCCAGCACGCCGTCTGGCTGTACCTGCGCTTCAACCTCAGCCTGCGCGACGTCGAGGATCTCCTGGCCGAACGGGGGCTCGATTTAAGTTACGAAACGGTCCGACGTTGGGTTGCCAGGTTCGGGCAGGCCTACGCCCGGCGGCTTCGTGCCATGCGGCCCCGGCCCTGTGATACCTGGCACCTGGATGAGGTGTTCGTCTCGATCGGTGGTCGGATGATGTATCTGTGGCGCGCGGTTGACGCTGAAGGCGAAGTGCTGGACGTCCTTGTTCAGAAGCGGCGCGACAAGAGGGCTGCCCTGAAGTTGATGCGCCGCCTGCTTCGGGGTTTCCGTACCGGATTCCCCCAAAGTAGCGGTATAGCTTTTGAGGTTTTTCAACGGCTTACATCCGTAAGAAAAATCGTACTTCTACTGATTTCAATAAGTTAGAAATCTTTTCTGTTGGGACTGCTTGAAACGTGGGGGTCAGTCCGCTCTGGCGCCGAGTTTGTGACAACGCCTTCATGCGCGCGCCTTCGCCGTCAGCTCAATGCCCAGGGTCTTCATCACAGCCAGTGTCGTCTTCAGGGTGGGGTTTCCCTTTTCGCTGAACGATCGGTAGAGCTGCTCTCTGGACAGCCCGGTCTCGCGGGCGATCTGTGCCATCCCTTTTGCCCGCGCGACGATTCCGAGGGCGTGCGCGATGTAGCCGGCGTCATTCGTCTCGAACGCGTCGGCCATAAAGACCGAAATAGCCTCATCAGAGGCCAGATCCTCTGCAGGGTCGTAGCGTTTCAACTCGGCGATCTTCCCGGCCATGTCAGTTTCTCCATTCCTCCGCCAAACGTTTTGCCGTCTCGATGTCCTTCTCCTGCGTGCTCTTGGCGCCACCGCACAACAGAAGGATGATCGTGTCTCCTCGCCTCTGAAAATAGATGCGGTACCCAGGCCCGTAGTGGATGCGTAGCTCGCTCAGCCCCTGCCCTATGGGCTTGACGTCACCGGCATGACCGTAGGCGAGCCGGGCGATGCGCGACGCGATCAAGGCGCGCGCTCTGACGTCCTTGAGGCGCTTTCGCCATTTCTCGTAGGTCGGCGTCTCGCGGACTTCGATCATGGACGGTATGTAGTTTATAGACTACGAATGCGCAATATCATTCCGGACCCCGACCTCCAAATCATCCTACGGCGGCACCTCTATAATCCCGCCGCCTTCGTCAGATTGACCTTAAATCTGTCGCGATCGCGCTGGTAGCGCCGGGTCATGGTGACGGTGGCGTGGCCGAGCTGGCGCTGCACCCAGCGCTCGTCGACCTCGGCGGCGGTCGCAAGCCCGGCGCGCAGCGAATGTCCCGAGAAGGCCTCGCGGCGTTCCCCCTCGGCGAGGTCGCCACGGATGCCGGCGGCGATCGCCGTGCGCTTGACCAGGCGTGCGACGTGCTGGTCGGCCAGGCGCTCGGTCAGCACCCGCTTGCCGTTGGTGCTGAGCCGCCGGAACACCGGGCCGTGCTCGATGCGGGCGATCGCCATCCATTCCTGCAGGGCTGCGACCGGACAGGTCCGTGAGCTGGAGCCGCGGCCGATCTCGACCTCGCGCCAGCGGTTGCCCTTGCCTCGCACGCGCAGGACCATGCCGCCCTCGAGGAACTCGGGCCAGCCGAGCCCCTCGTCGGTGTCGCCCTTGCCGTGGTCGAGCCCGACGATCTCGCTGCGCCGCAGGCCGCCGGCGAAGCCGACCAGCAGGATCGCCCGGTCGCGCAAACCGGCGAGGCCGGTGTCGAGAGTGCCGATCATCGCGACGATGTCGTCGCCCAGCACCGCGGCCTTCTGTTTCGGGGGGCGGAGATGGGCGTTGCGGATGCCGGCCAGGACCTCGCGAATGTGCGGGTCGGAGCGGTCGAGGGCGTGGCCGCGCTGGCGCAAGCCCCAGGCGATACCGCTCAGCCGGCGCTCGATGCTGCGGACACCCAATGGCTGGGTCCGCGCCCCCTGCCCTGCGGTCGCCAGCTCGGTGATGTACAGCCCAATCGCCTGCGGGCTTGGCGGCACCGCCGCCACACCACGCCGGCCGCACCAGGCGACATAGTCCTTCCAGTCCGACACATAGGCGGTGACGGTGTTCTCGGCATTGGCGCCGCGGGCGTAGTCGCGCGCCTTCTTGATCAGCCCGGCGAGTTCATCGGCCTCGGACGGCGGCTGGTAGGCGGGTGCGCGCTCCGGCAGCAGCTCACCGGCCGGCCCGCCGCCGCCGGCAACTGATTTCGCAGTCACAACCGCATCCTCCCACCGTCTCGTCGTGTTCCCGGAACCGCAGATTTCCGCCGATCCGCCGGCCAGTTGCTCGCCGCCCTGCCCGCCTGGGCTTCGCAACCCGCTCGGCCTTGAGCTCGACCGAACACGGCTGTCGGAATCCCTTTACCCGTAGAACCACGTTTCCAATGATATCAGCGCATTGGATTTCATTATACAGGTATGATGAACACGCTTGACCCCATATACGGTAGTTTGAGACCCTTTAAGTAGTAGA
>Ga0222689_1000299_pt1 | contig 16590 bp, 12 predicted proteins | sample AntAcemetage1231_FD_179838 | JGI IMG/M metagenome (GOLD analysis project Ga0222689, IMG submission 179838) | Saline water microbial communities from Ace Lake, Antarctica - #1231 | ecosystem: Environmental > Aquatic > Non-marine Saline and Alkaline > Saline | place: Antarctica: Ace Lake...
GCCGTGATGACAATCGCTTCCTAAAAAGGACACTATTCCAAGATCGATCATTGATTCAGCCATTCGTTTTACTTCTGGAGAATACATTCCTGTGAGGGAATTCATATTCACTTGAAGCAAGATTCCGTTGTCGTGAAAGTCTTTGAATTTCTGGATATTATCGAACCAAAACGGATAACGCTCTGGATGTGCCATGATTGGCTTGTATCCCGCCAACTGCAATTGGAAAAGCACTTCACCTAGATTCGGCGCTTCGGTCATGAATCCCAATTCAAACAAAACATATCGATTTCCGAAGCTCAACAGATTATCTGATAACACAAGTTTTTCGAAGGCCTCATCGACATAATATTCCGCGGCGGCTTCAATTTCAATTGGAATGCCTGCTTTTTTCGCTGCATCCTTCAAATCCCCCAAACCCGAAAGTATTATTTCAGGCGTGTTGCGGTAATAATCGCTCATGATGTGGGGAGTCGTAATCACCTTTTTGTATCCCAAATGAACAAAGCCATTCAAGAGTTTTAGGCTCTCCTCCATACTCGGCGAGCCATCGTCGATTCCGGGAATTAGGTGGGAGTGAATATCAGTTTTGAGCAGAGATAAATCTGCCGGTTCTAATTCCTTCTTTTTTCCGAATACGCGTTGAAAAATCCCCATGGTTCCTGAAAGCTAATTTAGGCAATTATCCGTTTACCGACTTGCACCGTATTGCTCTTGGTAGTAACGTTGATAAGCTCCTGAGGTCACGTTTGTTAACCAATCTTCATTGCTCAGATACCAGTCTACTGTTCTTTCCAGGCCTTCTTCGAATGTTATACTCGGTTTCCAGCCTAGGGATGACTCAAGATTCGATGAATCAATGGCATAGCGCAAATCATGGCCAGCCCTGTCTTTTACGAATCTGATTAGTCCGGCAGAAGTACCTACTTTTCGGTTCAATTTTCTATCCATCAGTTCACAAAGAAACTGCACCAAATCAATATTGGTCCATTCATTGTTGCCTCCAATGGCATAGGTTTCCCCTAATTTTCCGCGGTGGAAAATAGCATCCATAGCTGAAATATGATCATCTACCCAAAGCCAATCGCGCACGTTTTCACCCTTGCCGTAAACAGGCAAATCTTTCATCTCCACAATGTTATTAATCATTAGGGGGATGAGCTTCTCGGGAAATTGATAAGGTCCGTAATTGTTTGAGCAATTCGAAATGACAATTGGCAATCCGTAGGTATGGTGATAGGCTCTTACGAAATGATCGGAACTGGCTTTTGAAGCAGAATATGGACTGCGCGGGTCGTATTGGCTATCCTCAGTGAAAAATCCATCTTCACCTAATGAGCCAAACACCTCGTCAGTAGAGATGTGGTAAAACAATTTACCTTCAAAACCTTTCCAAAAATGCTTGGCTGAATTCAGCAAGTTGACAGTGCCGAGCACATTGGTTTGAACAAATTCGATAGGATTTTCAATCGATCGATCGACATGAGATTCGGCAGCCAAATGGATGATGCTGTCGATCTCATATTTCTTGATGACCTCCTGAACCTGCTCGAAAGAACAGATATCTCCTTGAACAAAAGTATAATTGGAAGCTTTCTCTACATCTTTTAGATTCTCGAGATTTCCTGCATAAGTTAAGAGGTCAAAATTTACGACTTGGTAATGAGGATATTCATTAACCAGATGTCGAACCAGATGAGAACCAATAAAACCGGCACCTCCGGTCACTAGTATTTTTCTGGTTTCTTGACTCATAGACTCCAATACTTCAAATCGTGAATATTGCCTCTGTACAATCCTTTGATGTCAACCAGGACTCCTTCTCCATTTTTCATTAGAGATTTGAAGTACTTCTCATCAAGATCGAGGTATTCCTTGTGATTAACTGCAACAACAATAGCATCGTAGTCTTTTTCAGGGGCATCAACTAAATTCACACCGTACTCTTCGTACATTTCGTCAGAATCAGCATGTGGATCAACCACATCAATTCTAAGAGAAAAGCTTTCCAATTCGCGAATTACATCAATCACTTTAGAGTTTCTGATGTCGGTAACATTCTCTTTGAAAGTAGCTCCCATCACTAGGACTTTAGCATCGAGAATATTCTTTCCCATTTCGAGAATTCGCTTCACGGTCTGCTTTCCGACATAGAATCCCATGCTGTCGTTCACATACCTTCCGCTGTTGATCACCTTAGCGTGGTAGCCTAATTTCTTTGCCTTGTAGGTTAGATAATAAGGATCGACGCCAATGCAATGACCGCCGACCAATCCAGGATAGAAAGGGAGGAAATTCCATTTCGTACGTGCACATTCCAACACATCGAAAGTGTTGATTCCGACACGGTTTAGGATAATGGAAAGCTCATTGATCAAGGCGATATTCACATCACGTTGCGTATTTTCAATCACCTTAGAAGCCTCAGCAACTTTTATTGATGCTGCCTTGTGGACTCCCGCATCCACAACCAACTCATATACTTTAGCAATCTCTTCTAGACTTTCTGCATCGCAACCACTAACTGCCTTGATGATTGTTCTAATCGTGTGGTTCTTGTCTCCCGGATTAATTCGCTCAGGTGAGTATCCAAACTTGAAGTCTTCTGTTCTTTTTAGCTTACTAAGCTCTTCTAAAACAGGCACACAATCGTCTTCAGTGCAACCTGGATATACTGTAGATTCATAGACTATATAATCGCCTTTCTTCAACACTTTCCCTACAGTTTCTGAGGCTTTCAGTACTGGTGTCAGGTCAGGTAGATTGCTGGCATTAATAGGGGTAGGAACAGCAATGATGAAGAAATTCACATCCCTCAAATCTTCCAAATCACAAGTGAAAGAGATATCAGTACCGTCAAATGCCGATGAATCCAATTCACTGCTGGGATCTTTTCCTTCTTTCATCATGGCCACTCTTTTGGCATTGATGTCGAATCCGACCACCTTAATTTTTCTGGCAAATTCAAGCGCTATCGGCAAGCCCACATAACCCAATCCAATTACGGCCAGCTTAGCTTCTTTCTTTAATAGTCTATCGTAAATCATTTCCTCAATGATGTTTTTCTAACCTCTCGGTCAAGTAATTCGTATTTATCTCCACTCTCAGGACAGGTAGCTATCCCTTGACTGTTAAAAACCAATTTATGTCCAAATTCACTCATCCATCCTACTTGTTTGGATGGATTTCCTACAACTAGTGCATAGTCGGGAATGGACTTAGTCACTACAGATCCAGCTCCAATAAAAGCGAATCTACCAATATCATTTCCACAAACAATAGTTGCATTCGCTCCTATACTTGCTCCTTCTTTCACCAAGGTTCTCTCGTATTCGCCTCTGCGGTTTACAATGCTTCTTGGATTTGTCACGTTCGTGAAAACGCAGCTCGGCCCTAAGAATACATTGTCTTCACATTGCACTCCAGTATAGATGGAAACATTGTTCTGAACCTTCACGTTGTTCCCCAAAATCACTTCCGGGGAAATCACAACATTCTGACCCAAATTACAATTCTCGCCTATAACGGAATTTGACATGATGTGTGAAAAATGCCAGATCTTAGTTCCAGATCCAATTTTGCATCCCTCATCGATGATGGCTGTTGAATGGGCAAAGTATGTCATCAATTCTTGATGTAAGCGTCAAAGTTCTTATGATCCTTCTTGTACAAATCATCTTCTGATAAAGATTTAAAGTACTCAAAGGTTAATTTCAATCCCTCACTTCTATGAACCTTAGGTTCCCAGCCGAGCAAAGCTCTTGCTTTTGTGATGTCAGGTTGTCTTTGTTTGGGGTCATCGGCAGGTAGATCTTTGTAGATCACTTTTTGATCAGCTCCTGTCAATTTCAAAATCTCCTCAGCAAATTCGGAAATAGTGATTTCATCCGGATTGCCAATATTCACCGGGTCGTGACAATCGCTCATCAACAATCGGTAGATACCTTCAACCAAATCATCTACATAACAGAAAGATCGCGTTTGAGAGCCATCGCCAAAAACAGTGAGATCTTCTCCGCGCAAAGCCTGACCGATAAATGCAGGTAGCACACGACCGTCATTTAATCTCATTCGAGGACCGTAAGTATTGAAAATTCGTACAATTCTAGTTTCCAAACCGTGGTAGGTGTGGTAAGCCATGGTCATAGCCTCTTGAAAGCGCTTAGCTTCGTCGTAGACTCCACGTGGTCCAACAGGATTCACATGTCCCCAATAATCTTCAGTTTGTGGATGAACTTCCGGATCTCCATAAACTTCAGAGGTGCTGGCTATAATTATTCTCGCCTTTTTCTCCTTGGCCAATCCCAAAAGATTATGAATTCCCAAAGAGCCAACTTTTAGTGTTTGGATGGGGATTTTAAGGTAATCGATAGGGCTCGCTGGAGAGGCGAAATGCAAGATGTAATCTAGTTTACCAGAAACATGGACGAATTTAGAGACATCGTGGTGGTAGAATTCAAATTGAGGAAGGGCGAAAAGATGTTCGATATTTCTTAAATCGCCAGTAATCAAGTTGTCCATCGCGACAACATCCATTCCTTCTTTGATGAAACGGTCGCAAAGATGAGATCCTAAAAATCCTGCTGCTCCAGTAATAAGTACTCTAGCCATTAATTTATCTTTTGAACTTCAGAGATTGTTTCTCTTCCGATACTTTTATAAAGGAATCCGAGCTCTTTCATGCGCTCCGTGTCGTAAAGGTTTCTTCCATCGAATATCACCTTGGCATTCAATGAAGCAGAAATTTTATCGAAATCGGGATTCCTGAAAACTCCCCATTCCGTGCAAATCAACAAGGCATCAGCCCCACGAAGTGCAGAATATTCATCGTCGCAGTACTCAGCGATATCTCCCTTCTGTTTCTTCACATTTTCCATAGCCTCAGGATCGTAAGCTTTCACTTTTCCTCCCGCCGCATTGATTTTATCAATCATGTACAATGCCGGTGCCTCGCGAATATCGTCGGTGTCAGGTTTGAACGCCAATCCCCAAACAGCAATAGTTTTTCCAGCCAAACTCCCACCGAAATGGTCGAGTAGAGGTTCAAAAAGAACAGTCTTCTGCCTTTCATTCACCTCAAGAACTGATTCCAATATTTCGAAAGTGTATCCAGATTGTCTTCCAGACTTCACTAAAGCTTGAACATCTTTCGGGAAACATGATCCGCCGTATCCGATTCCAGGGAATAAGAAACGTTTTCCAATTCTAGTGTCAGATCCTATTCCGAGTCTCACCTTGTCAACGTCAGCACCTACTTTCTCACAGAAATTAGCGATTTCGTTCATGAAAGTGATCTTGGTAGCAAGGAATGCATTCGCTGCATACTTGGTCAGCTCGGCAGATTTTTCATCCATAAAGATGATAGGATTTCCCTGACGAGTAAAAGGCTTGTACAATTCCTCCATCACCTTGCGAGCGCGCTCAGAACTGGTTCCAACAACGACACGATCGGGCTTCAAGAAATCATCTACCGCAAATCCCTCACGCAAAAATTCAGGATTCGAAACGATATCAAAAGGAACCGTAGCATTGGCAGCAACAGCATTGTGAACCAATTCTGCAGTGCCCACTGGAACAGTACTCTTATCAACGATTACCTTATACTCCTTTATAATCTTACCAAGATCTTCAGCAACTCCAAGCACATAACTTAAATCTGCAGAGCCATCCTCACCCGGAGGTGTCGGCAATGCCAAGAAAATGATTTGGGCATCTTCAATGGCAGAATTTAAATCTGTGGTAAAATGAAGTCGACCTTGACGAATATTTCTTTCGAACAATACATCGAGATGAGGTTCGTAAATGGGCACAACCCCATTCTTCATTTTCTCTACTTTCTCTTTGTCAATGTCAACACAAATGACATGATTCCCCGTCTCTGCGAAGCAAGTTCCAGTGACCAGACCTACATATCCGGTTCCTACTACTGCAATTTTCATCCTTTACTATTTTTATTGAGGTATTCAATCACGTTTGAACTGATGTGATTGAGTTGTTCGTCAGTTAATTCAGTGTGCATCGGCAATGAAATTACCTGCTCGCACAAGGCTTCCGTTACTGGGAAATCTCCAGCATTGTATCTCGGATCGCGATAAGCTTTTTGCAAATGAAGCGGAACAGGATAGTAAACCATTGCCGGCACTCCTTGTTCCATCAAGTACTCTTGCATTGCGAATCGATCTACACCAGTTGTCTTCAGGGTATACTGGTGGAAAACATGGGTCGATTTTGGATCGCGGAAAGGAGTAGTAAGCTCTGCTCTGTTCGCAAAAGCCTTGTCGTAATGAGCTGCGGCAGCCTGCCTTCTTCCAATGTATGTGTCCAGATTTCTGAGCTTGATGCGAAGAATAGCAGCTTGAATACTGTCTAATCTCGAATTCACACCAACTCTATCGTGGTAGTATCTTTTTGTTTGCCCGTGATTGGCAACTTCTCTAGCGATTTGTGCAAGTTCATCGTCGTTGGTGAACAAAGCTCCACCATCTCCATAACAACCTAAATTCTTCGAGGGGAAGAAAGAAGTACAGCCGAAATGACCCACGGTACCCGCGCTAGAAACTTTTCCATCGGCATGAGTATACTTCGCGCCAATTGCTTGGGCATCATCTTCAATCACATAAAGATTATGCTCTTTAGCGATTTTCATGATCTCGTCCATGTCAGCACTTTGACCAAAAAGGTGAACCGGAACAATGGCTTTAGTTTTTGGGGTGATGGCACGACGGATAGCATCGGCGTCAATGTTAAAATTATCAGGATGCACATCCACCAAAACCGGCGTCAATTGGAGCAAGGCAATTACCTCAGCAGTTGCCACGTAGGTGAAATTAGCAGTGATAACTTCATCTCCAGGTTGAAGATTCAAGGCCATCATAGCAATCTGAAGCGCATCAGTTCCATTAGCGCATGGAATAACATGCTTCACACCCAGGTAATTTTCGAGTTCCTTTTGGAAGTCTTTTACCTCAGGTCCGTTGATGTATTGAGAGCTACGAATAACGTCCAATACAGCCTCATCAATTTCCTTTTGAATCTGATCGTATTGACCAAGAAGGTCAACCATTTGAATGCTTTTCATCAAGCGATTTTCTATAGGTGAATAATGGAGCGCGAATATACACACTTTTTCGGTAGCTTTTGGTGCAAAGAGTGCTACTCACAGCCCATTTCAGAGGAGATATATTAGCTACATTCTAGGCATGCTCTCCATTCTAGCTCCAAGGAAATGCACTACCTTTGAAGCATGATTTTTAGAATTGGATTTGTACTGGCGGTTCTTATCGCAACAATGGCGCCTATCGATAGCGTGGCACAGTATAATGTGAAAGATACCTGCATCTTTTCGCCTAATTTCAGTTTTCATTTTGGATGGCAATGGCCAACGGGCGATTTAGAGGAGAGATTCGGATCAAATGGAGTGGCTGGCGCCTCGTTCAACATCAAGAACAGGAAGAATTTGATTTATGGAATTGACTTTTCATACCTCTTCGGCACAGTCGTGAAAGAGCCGGGATTGATGCAGAACCTCTATACTGATGCCGGTGAAATCATAGATGCTGAAGGTCAAATTGCCCCGGTTTTCGCTCAGGAACGCGGATTCACCGTTACTGCGAATGCCGGAAAAATATTTTCCTGGTTCGGTCCAAATCCCAATTCGGGAATTTTATTGAAGGGTGGAGTTGGCTTTATGCAGCATAAAATTCGCCTCGAACACCAAGAAAATGTCATCAATCAGTTGGAAGGTGATTATTTGAAAGGATATGATCGATTGACGAATGGAATCGCGATTTCAGAATTTATCGGCTACTACTACATGAGCAACAGCCGTCTCGCGAATTTCTACATTGGCGTTGAGTTTGTACAGGGATTCACTGAGGGGCGCAGAGATTTTAATTTCGATACCAGAACTACTGATAGTGGTCAAAGGCGTGACTTCTTAAACGGATTTAAATTTGGTTGGATAGTTCCTTTGTACAAACGTCAACCCGAAGAATTCTATATCTATTGATGCGAGCCATCTACGCACTGATAATTCGAGGCTACGGTCTCATCCTCAACTTGGCGGCTTTGTTTCATCCAAAAGCGAAACTTTGGGTGGATGGGCGTAAAGATTGGAGGGCGAATCTCAAAAATCAAGTCAAATTTCCCGGTGAATATTATTGGTTTCACTGTGCTTCTTTGGGAGAGTTCGAACAAGGTCGTCCTATCATGGAGGCTTTGAAAGAGCAAAATCCAGGGGCTAAAATTGCATTGAGTTTCTTTTCTCCCTCGGGATTTGAAATCAGAAAGGACTATGAACTTGCCGATATAATTTGTTATCTGCCTTTAGACACGGCGAACAATGCACGTGATTTCATTCAAATCTTACAGCCAAAGCTCGCCGTTTTTGTAAAGTATGAAATCTGGCCTGAGTTTTTTCGAGGTAGTAGAGAAAGCAAGATTCCTTTGCTCATGGTGTCGGCTATTTTCAGGCCTAGTCAGCGTTTTTTTAAGTTTTATGGAGGCTGGTTTCGGAAGAGTCTTCAATGCCCGGAACAATTCTTTGTTCAAGATCAGCAATCTGCAAATTTGTTGAAGTCCATTGGGATTGTAAATGCTACTCTAGCGGGCGATACCCGTTTTGATAGAGTGATAAAGATTGCCGCCAACACCAAGCCTATCCCCTTGATTGAGAATTTCATCGGCGACAGAAAGGCTATTGTAGTTGGGAGTTCTTGGTTGCCGGAAGAAAGAATTTCGGCCCTCTTGAATGAAAAATTGGGTGAGGATTATTGTTTCATTCTCGCGCCTCATGAAATAGATGAGCAGCATGTAAACGGGATTCTAGAAATGATGGGCGAAGGGGCGATAAAATACAGTTCAGCTCAATCGCGTGATTTAAAATCGGCCAGGACTTTGGTCATTGATAACATGGGCTTGCTATCACGAATCTACAAGTACGCTCATTTTGTTGTTGTAGGTGGAGGTTTTGGCAAGGGATTGCACAATGCTGTTGAGGCAGCGGTGTATGGAGTTCCATTGGCATACGGTCCAAGACACTTGAAATTCAATGAAGCTGTAGAGCTTGTTCGATTGAAAGCAGGAATTACTGCAGATAGTCCAGAAAAATTAACGGAAGTCATTTTGGATCTACTCGGAAAGCCTGAACAGCTTGGGGAAATGGCCGATTCGAGTAAGGCTTATGTCTTAGCTGGGAGTGGAGCTACGGCCAAGGTGATGAGGTATTTGTCCGAGAAAGCTTGGGTATAAATCACGAATTTTTTTTACTAGTTCTTGATTGAAATAAAATATTGGTTAGATTTGCACCCCATTCGAAAATGTTCGGGTGTAATGCGAGAGTAGCTCAGCTGGTAGAGCACGACCTTGCCAAGGTCGGGGTCGCGGGTTCGAATCCCGTCTCTCGCTCTAAGAAACGCGCTCCAGTAGGGCGCGTTTTTAATTGAAATAGCAGGTTTAGATTTGTCGACGCGGCTTTGGCTGCATTGATTCAGATAATCCTTCTGCCCGGGTGGTGGAATTGGTAGACACGAAGGACTTAAAATCCTTTGAGCAGCAATGCTCGTGCGGGTTCAAGTCCCGCCCCGGGTACCATTAAGAAATGCCTTCAACAGTTTAGTTGGAGGCATTTTTTTTGTGCCCTGTTTTTCACGCCGCAGCCCAGGGATTAATCCCCGTGCTATAAGGAGATTCACAAATTCCAAGCCCTATGTTCTGAGGGGTTGTTTAACCATTGATTTATTGTTGAGTTGCACAGATTTGCGTTATATTCAAACCCTGCTGGGGCATAGTTCGAGTAGGACGATAGAAATATACACTCATGTTGCCACGACAGTGTTTCACAAGATTCAGAATCCTCGGGATACATAAGACATATAAATGCAATAGCACATATAACATCAATTTGGGAGGATAAATGCAATAGCATTTATTCAAACGTTAAGGGCAATTGCACCAAACGGTTTTTAGTTTTCGCTGTGTTCAGTCCGACAGTCTGATATCTGGACTTGAATCAATCGATCTCAGTTCGTCTCCGTTTTTAGTTGAGTATTGCTTCTGTCGGATCAATCAACTTCTTGGACTTTTGTACTGTATTTTCAAGGCTTTTTCCTTGCTGGCTATCCAATCGAAAAGAAATATCAAGCAAAGCGGCTAATTAAGCTCCGTCCCAAGACTCGTTGGACAAGAAGTCAGGATAGCCATCTTCGTCACCCCATCAGGATTACTTTCAAGAATGCTTAAAGACAGTTGATTGTCCTTTTTTTCTTCGTCGGCTGATGCTGGGCGAGCTGCCCATCATTCTGAAATGCCCATAACATTGCCTAAAGCAAATGCTGTGTTTGTCCTGAAATTGTAGATATTGCGTAAGGGAATAGGACTGAAGTGGAGAAGGAGATCCTAGAGGAGGAATCGCCTTGCTTTAGTCGTAACGTTGCCCACAATTAAAGGAAAGAGTAACTTCATTGAATTTAAGTAACAAAAAACCATTTGAAACGTCTTCATTTAAAACAGAATAATGTTTTAAGAAGATTTTATTTCGGTTTCCAAAAAAAAATGAACAACACTTTTAAAATAAATATTGAAGCTGTATTACATATTCTTTTTTGGCTCTTTATCTTTAGTGCTGTTAATGTAAGTTGGACGACTGATTGGTTTGATAAAACAATACGAACAAATACGCCACCACCACTCTCCGTTCTAATATTTCCAGTAATTTTTTATACTCATACATTGTGGGCGATTCCTAAATTTATGAATAGGTTTAAATGGAAAACCTATGTGCTTACCTTCGTGCTTATCTTCATTTTTCCAGAATTGGTTCGCTCAAGTCTTCTTACTTTGAATAATCCAGAAATTACTTTTTGGAAAGAATTTTGCAGTAGAGATAGCTTAATAGTTGGGAAACCCAATGTGCTTTGGATGGCATTTACTTTCTCCATTGCTTATCGTTTTACAAAAGATTGGTTTGTCAAGCAATATCAGATTGAGCATTTAGGAAAACAGTTGTCCGAACTCTTGAAAAGTAAGTCACCTGTCATTCAACCATTAGATGAAAATGAAGCTTCTGTACTGAAACAAAAGTTGGAAGATACCTTGACCCAAAACAAGGTATATTTGAATCAGAAACTCTCCCTTGCTGAATTGGCAAAACTAATTGATTGCTCTGATAAGAAATTATCTACGCTTCTCAACCAAAACTTACAAACCAATTTTTACGATTACATCAATTCATTTCGCATAGCTGCCTTTAAAAAAGGTGTAACTGAAGGGAAATTGGAACTGCTTTCTATTGTGGGACTTGCTCTTAAATGCGGTTTTAAATCCAAAAGTAGCTTTTACCGAGCATTTAAAAAGGAAACGGGAATGTCTCCTTCTCAATTTATCTAATAAACTCTTGTTTAATTCTATCCCACCGATTTTTTGAGACTCCTCTCCTTCACAAAAACCGTCCCAATGCTTCTTTTGGGACTAACGAGACAGTAAAACCGACAAATATGTCGACTTAAATCAAGAGTTTTGACCTATTCAAGACTGCCTTAAATGTTATGTCTTGAGTTTTTAAGTACTAACTAAAAAATCAATCTCTTGAAAAAAACAGTTTTACATATCAGTATAGCCTTATTGGTAACTCTGTTTCAGTTTGCAAAGGATATATATCCTACCACAAAATTGATTTTGCAAAACAAGCTCTGCAATGTATGAGTTTCAAAACATAAAAAAGAAAATACAAAAAAATGACTTACTCATATATACAGATGAAGAAGAACTTGAATCCTTCTTTGTTGAGATTAAAAATTCCTATTGTCAGAAAAACCAATAACTATGAAACTTCAAATTGAAAATTTAAGAAAAACATATCCCAATGGTGTAAAAGCTATGGATGACATTTCATTACAGATTGGCACTGGAATGTTTGGACTTTTGGGCCCAAATGGTGCTGGAAAATCGTCTTTGATGAGAACCCTTGCCACCTTACAACTACCAGATTTTGGCTCCATTGATTTTAATGGATTGAATGTACTTGAAACCCCGATGGAATTAAGAAAACAATTAGGCTATCTTCCACAAGATTTCGGTGTTTACCCCAAACAATCTGCAAGAAAATTACTGGATTATTTTGCTCTTTTGAAAGGCATTTCATCAAAAAAAGACCGAGAGAATAGCATTGATTATGTTTTAGAACTGACAAATCTCACAGAGGTACAAAAGAAAAATGTAAGCGATTATTCTGGAGGGATGAAACAGCGTTTTGGCATTGCCCAATTGTTGCTCAATAAACCCAAATTGATTATTGTCGATGAACCAACTGCTGGTCTCGACCCAGAAGAACGACATCGGTTTTTGAACGTGCTACGTGCTGTAGGTTCTGAACATATTGTTTTGTTTTCTACACATATCGTGGAAGATGTGACCGATTTATGTACCGATTTAGCAATAATGAATAAAGGCAAAGTACTCAAAATAGCTACCCCAAAAAATGCTATTGACGGATTGAACGGTTGCATTTGGCAAAAGACTATAATGTCAAATGAGTTGAGCGATTACCAATCCAAATATGATGTTTTATCGTCACATTACACCGAAAACAATCATTTGGACATCAGAGTGTTTTCAAAATCCCAACCTGATGTAACATTTGAAACAACTAATCCAAATCTGGAAGATGTCTATTTCGTAACCTTAAATCTTACTGTTTGATATGCTGACTTCTATTTATATTTATGAACTCAACTACTGGCTGCGAAAACCAATAACCTACCTCTATTTTGCTGTATTCTTTTGCTTTTCGATAGTTTCTTTTTTGGGAACAGGCGGCTTTTTTGACGAACCTATTAAAGCTACCGAAACAGTGAGAATGTTGAATTCACCACACGAACTCAATTATCTGTTTCAATATTTGGGCAAATTGTTTCTCTTTCTCATTCCTGCAATCATTGGAACAAGTATCTATAAAGATTTTAAGCACAAAGTATATCCTATTTTATATTCCTACCCTATTGATAAAAAAACATATCTATTAGGAAATTTTTTAGGAGCATTTACCATCGTTGTACTAATAGCACTTTCATCTGGAATAGCTTTTTTATTAGGCGAATGGCTTTTGGGAAGCGGAAATCCAAAAATTGGATTGTTTAATAGTTTGGGCTATTTACAAGCCTATTTGGTTTTTTTAATTCCCAATCTATTTGTTTTTGGTGTGTTTGTATTTGCTATTGTAGCATTAAGCCGAAATATTTACTCGGGTTTTATATTAGTCATTTTCTTGTTTTTGTTGCAATTGATTACTGAAAATATTTTTCAAGGGAACGATTTATTCATCGCAATTACTGACCCTTTTGGTCAAAATGCAGTAGGTTTTGAAACCCAGTTTTGGACATTAACGGAACAAAATAGTAAGCTCATTCCGCTTTTCGGAGCTGTTTTGTACAATCGAATATTTTGGCTGGCATTAGCTTTAATTGTTGGGTTTTTCCTTTTCAAACTATTTACATTATCACAAAATGGATTTCAATTTTCTTTAAAAAAGAGAAAAGAATCCCTTAATTCAGAGGTCTCTAAAGTTTCAACAAAAGAAAAAACAAATACTAACGTAGTTTTTGTTTTTTCATTCAAGCAACGGTTAAAACTTATTTGGAAGCTTTCAAATATGGATTTTAGGTATTTGGTTACCAATCCAATGTTTTACATTTTTAGTGTTTTAGGCATTCTCTCTATAGTGTTTATGCTTTTGAAAGTTACGAATGCTGGAGAAATGGTAATGCTTCCATTAACCAGAATAATGCTTGCAGTTCCATCATTTTTCTTTGTGACGTTTATTCTATTAATCTCATTTATCTATTCTGGAATGTTGATGCATCGCGCACGTTTGACAGGTATGGAAGCTTTAATAGACACCACTCCAGTAAGCAATGGAGTTTTACTATTTTCAAAGGTTATTGCCATCATAAAAGTTCAATATTTGTTGTTGCTCATTTTAATGCTTTGTGGAATGGTGCTACAAATGGGTAATGGTTTTTTTACTTTGGAAATTGGTCAGTATTTATTTTACCTATTTCTGCTTACTGGAATTTCCCTTATAGTCTGGGCTTTTGTTTCTGTTTTTGTTCACACAATTGTACCTAATCTTTACCTCGGAATTTTTATTTTACTTCTAATTTGGTTAGCGAAAGGAAGCTTTTCAGAATTGGGAATCAAAACCTATCTGTTGCAATTCAATACGCCACCGCAGCTCATCTATAGTGATTTAAATGGATATGGAAGTCAACTTTCGGGTTATTTTTTAGTTCAATTTTATTGGGCAACATTTGCTCTCATTTTAATCCTTTTGAGTTATTTGTTTTGGAAACGAGAACGTAACTTTTCAATCAAAGAAAGTTTTCAAATTGCAAATTCTCGTTTAGGTGGAACATTGAAAATTGGTTTAAGTATCCTTTTAACTTCTCTTGTCGCATTCGGTTTTGGCATTTATAAAGCTGAACATTCCGAAAATGTTGTGAGTACAAATAAAGATACCTTCAAATATTTTGAAACTCAATTTTCCAAATACCAAAATCTGTTACAGCCTCGGATAACATCCATTAAAATGGCAATTGATTTATACCCAGAAAACAATTCTTTCAAAGCTTTTGGCGATTATATCTTGGTTAATAAAACTAACAAACCCATAGACACACTACTGATTAAAACTGGGTTTGACGAACACACCACTTATATCCTAAACCTTGAAAACACATTGATAGCTTCAGATAGTTTGATGAAGTTTTTCGCCCACAAACTACAAACACCTTTATTGCCAAATGATACACTGCTTCTAAATTTCAAAATAAAGAACACACCCAACACGCTATTTCAGCGTAATTCAAGTGTACTTAAAAATGGAACATTTTTAAAGCACGACATCCTTCCACGATTGGGTTATTTTATTCAAAATGAAAAGAAAAACCCAAATGATTCAACAGCATTAAACAATCATTATCAGGCCTTGGATAGTGACTTGATTGATTTTGAAGCTATTGTAAGCACCTCTGAAAATCAAACTGCAATTGCAACTGGTTTCCTTCAAAAACAATGGGAGGAAAAGGGGAGGAATTATTTTCATTATAAAGCAGACAAACCCATAAAAATGGGAATGGCTTTTAATTCAGGAAAATTTAAAATTAAAAAAGACCAATGGAAGAATATCCCAATTGAGATATATTATCATAACACACACAACTACAATGTTGAGAATATGATTAGTGGCTTGAAAGCTGCTTTGGATTATAATTCAAAGCATTTCAGTCCATATCAGCATAAGAATATGAAAATAATTGAGTTTCCATTAACAGAAGGAAGCTTCGCTACTACCTTTGGCAACGCTATTTTAACTTCCGAAGTACGTTTTGGAGTGAATGGTAAAAGTGATGATAAAATAGATTTATCTTTTTATGTTTCTGCCCACGAAATGACCCATCAATGGTTTGGAAACCAGTTACTCCCAAAAGATGTATTAGGAGCGGTTATGCTCACAGAAAGTATTACTGAATACATTACGCTGAAAATTTACGAGAAACAGTTTGGACAAGAACGTGCCTTGCAGTTTTTAAAATTGCAACGGCTTCGTTATTTAAAAGGACGTACCAAAGAAACCAAAGACGAATCGCCTTTAAACCTTGTAAAAGCAGAACAAGACTATATCTCGTATGGAAAAGGAGCGTTGGCATTCAATACCATATCGCATTATTTGGGAGAAGATAAAATGAATGATATTCTTAAATCGTTTGTGGAAGAATATCCTTCTGCTTCGTATTCCTATCCAACATCATCAGACTTTCTTGAAAGGTTAAAGCAATCAACTCCAGATGATTTGCAATATCTTATTACAGATATGTTCGAATCGATTGTATTTTATGATTTAAAAATCAATTCGGCTTCAGTTGAAGAAAAGGATAATGGTTATAAGGTATCAATTGATTTTTATGTGAATAAATATAGTGACCTGACCACTGAAGAACCCTTACCTTTAAACGACTTAATTGAAATCGGGTTTTATGATAGTATGGACAATCTTTTAGAGATAAAACAGATTCAGTTACAAGAAGTGCATAACAAAATGAATTTCAGCATAAAAAATAAACCATCAAAAATTCGAATTGACCCTAACTTATTTACTATAGATAAGGATTTGGAAAACAACGAGTTTTTGTTTTAGTATTATATATTTAATATGGAAAAAATAAGCGTTACTAGCCATAATGAAAAATTCAAGCAAAAAGTATTACTGTTGACTCTTTTGGAATATCATTTAATGGATTTCCAAATATTATAGAACGAAATTCTGGAACTTGGAATTTATATTGCAGAACTCGGCAGGAATAACTGTGGGCAACACCGTGTATAAATCATTGGGCAATAAGTAGTTAAATGAATATTATAGATATAAATAAACATTACGGTAAACCAAAAATGAAGTGCTTAAAAATGCCCAACGCTTCATACACAAACCGTTAGTGCGCCACGAAGTGGCATTTATCCAGTAGGTGTAAATCCTACCAGGGCAATTGACTGTTCACCCTGAAGAAAATCGGACAGTATGTTTCGTGAGGAATACGC
>Ga0222689_1000301_pt1 | contig 16354 bp, 11 predicted proteins | sample AntAcemetage1231_FD_179838 | JGI IMG/M metagenome (GOLD analysis project Ga0222689, IMG submission 179838) | Saline water microbial communities from Ace Lake, Antarctica - #1231 | ecosystem: Environmental > Aquatic > Non-marine Saline and Alkaline > Saline | place: Antarctica: Ace Lake...
GAATACGGATCCCTTTTCGAACTCACTTTCAAATGTGATACTTCCTCCCATCAATTCAGCATATCGTCTTACAATATACAATCCCAATCCCGTACCTTGAATATTTGTTGCGTTCTTCGCCCGGTAGAATCGTTCGAACATTCGTTGTTGCTCAATTTCGGGAATGCCGATACCACTATCTCTAACCTCAATAGTGAATTCCTCCTTGGTATCAGCACAACATAAATGTATTTCTGAGCCTTCTGGTGAATACTTGATCGCATTTGAAACCAAATTGATCATTATGTTTTTCAAGTGTTCTTTATCAACATAAACGCTCCCGTTCCAAGAACAATCTAAATGAATGGTTTGACCTGTTTTCGCAATTTCTTGCATCTCCTCTGTCAACTCTTCCAAGAATTCAATAATCGTCAATTCTTGGGGATTTGAACCGATAATTCCCTCTTCTAATTTCGACATGGAGAGAAAATCATTGAGAATGCTGGTGAGGGTTTTCACATTCGATTTAATACGATGAACATGTTTCTTTCGCTTTTCAAGCAATTCATCAGACTCATACCTATCAATCAAATTTGCTGAACTCAAGATTGTACTTAGAGGTGTTCTAAACTCGTGTGAAGCCATAGAAACGAATCTAGACTTGAGTTCACTTAACTCCTTCTCTTTATTGAGAGCAGCCTGAGCATCTTCTTCAGCTTGTTTCTGTTGGGTGATGTTTTGCTCTACCACTAATATTTGCTTTATGCTGCCATCAGATTCGGGTAAAGGAGCGCAATTAAGCAGGTAAGTACCTTTTGGTATTGTGACTTCTAGACTTTTTTTAACTCCTTCGAATACCCCGTTCAACTCAGATTTGATAAAATCTCTAATCTCTTCAGGAAGATGAAGCAGATAGTTAGTACCAACAAGTCGCTCACTCTTGATTCCTGATTTGTAAAGGTCTTCACCCTCCACAAAAATATAATTCAAGTGGCTATCAAACACATTAATGGTTCCTTTGGGGAAATTTCTTGCAATTTCGCTGTAGAGATTTTGACTTCTTTCAAGCTCGATTGTTCTGCTATCTACAAGAGATTCAAGCTTTAAATTTAATTCATGCAATTCCAACTCAGCTTTCTTCCTGATTGAAATATCCGTGACCATAGCCATGACATACAACTCGCCGTTGTCTTGGAAGTGATTCAAGCTTATTTCTATCGGAAAGACAGAGCCGTCCTTTCTCATTCCTTGCAAATCCATGGAACCGCCCATGGCTCGCTTTTTAGGATTATCCGTGTAGCCTTTTCTGTGATGGGCGTGCTGACTCCTTTTTGCTGTTGGAATTAGACAATCTACAGACTCACCTAGTAGCTCATCAACAGTATACCCGAAGAGTTCGGTCATTCTGGGATTTGACATGCATATTTGCCCATCCGAATCAGTGACAAGCAATCCTTCACCTGCAGATGAAAACATTGCAGCTAAAAGCGTTGAATCATGGAATTTGGTATGCTGTTTCATGAGACACCAAAGTTAGAAATACCTTGGTAATTCTTACACTACTTCTGCAACCACAAAAAAGCTTCCTCCTATAAATATCATATCCTCTTTCGAGGCCTGAAGTCTCGCGGCTGTGTAAGCCTCTTTAACGCTCGAGTAGCTCTCTCCAACTAAACTGAAAGCTTGAGCTTCTATTTTTAATTGTTCCGAGTCCTTGCCTCGTGGAACATTAGGACGACAGAAATAGTAGGTTGCGTTGACGGGCATGTGATTCAACATCGCCTTAACATCTTTATCCTCCGACAAACCCAGAACTATATGAAGATTTTTAAATTCTTGACGATGAATTTCAGCTACAACTGCTTTTATTCCATCTTCGTTATGGGCAACGTCAGTAATTGTTAAAGGGGATGTGCTCAGTTCCTGCCAACGACCTTTAAGGTCCGTATTTTCAAGCACATTGTTGAATCCTTGCTGAATACTATTCTTAGATATTTCCCATCCCAATGAGTTCAATTCTAAACAAGCTAAAAATGCAGTTCGTTTATTTTGTTCCTGAAACTGCCCTTTTAACGTGGTGTTGGGCGGCTCTAATTCATAATCTTTCACGGCAAACACTTTCGAATTCCGCTTTTCTGCAACCACTCGACAGACAAGTGATGCCTTTTCATTCATCTCTCCCAGAATAACTGGAATTCCCTCTTTAATGATTCCAGCCTTTTCGCTGGCAATATCCTCTATGGTGTTGCCGAGGAATTGGGTGTGGTCTAGGCCAATATTAGTAATGATTGACATCTCAGGCCAGACAACATTTGTTGAATCAAGTCGCCCGCCCATGCCAGTTTCAAGAATTGCAACATCAACTTTTCTCATGGCGAAATACTCAAAAGCCAGGATCACAGTCATTTCGAAAAAACTTGGACTCAAGGCTAACTTCTCCCAATCTGTTTGAAGCCTTTCTACAAAAGCTTGAATAAACTCTCTTTCAATCATCTTCCCGTTCACCCGAATTCGCTCTCTAAAATCTCTGAGGTGGGGTGAAGTGTACAGTCCGACGGTATAGCCTTGTTCTTGAAGAACCGATGCCAATAAATGAGAAACGGAACCTTTGCCATTGGTTCCTGCGATATGTATTGATTTGAAATTGTCTTGTGGAAATCCAGACCACTCACACAAGGCCAATGTATTGGTCAAATCGGCCTTGTATGCTGCAGCTCCGACCCGCTGATACATGGGTAGTTGGCTGAATAGGAATTCTAGGCACTCATCATAGCGCATTAACGCAGCTTAAAGTTAAATGTCATTTTGCCCTTTTGACTAGTAGCGGCATTGTCTTTTATGTTAAAACGAGCAGTTTTTGCGGCTTTTTCAGCCAATTCAAACAAATAACTACTGCTCGTATTGCTAAGGGCATAATTTCTTGAAGTACTAAGGACTTTTCCTTGGCGATCTACATAAATATCGAGAACAACACGACCTTCTTCTGTAGGTTTTTCATTCAAGGTAGGCTCACCAATCATTCCTCTTCCGCTCAGCTCCCAACCTATTCCGTCTTTACCTCCTACAACACCCTTTCCTTCTATCGCTCCTTCTGTATTTCCTTCGTTACCAGGGCCTGTTGTGCCTCCGTCGGAACCACCTCCACCAGAATTGTTTATTTGATTAAGAACATTGTTCAATTCATTACTGACTTGAGGTTCTGGATCTTTAACTTCTGGTTTAGGCTTGGATGGTTTTGTACTCGTAGGAGTTGAAACAGTGCTATTGTCTTGAGTAACAATCGGCGTGGTTTCACTGGTTTGAACAGGTTGAGTGCTTTCGCTCACTTGCTCGTCAACAACTTCCTCAACAGTTTCGCTTGGAACTTCAGACTCTGTATCTCCACTTCCCGTTGCATCCATTCCATAATCTGCCATGGCGACTTCGACAAACAAGTCTCCAGGAGCAGGAATACTAATCATATAAGCAGCCACGAAATAGCAGATAGCAAATATCACAACATGAACCCCAATGCTAATCATCCAGCCGGTTCTCTTGTCCTTCTTTTCGAGCTCTTTTTTGCTGTCCATGATTATTCTTCTTTACGTTCAGAAGCAATAACAACTTTCCATTGATTTACCTTAGCTAAGCCGATCATTTCAACAGTTTCACCTGTAGGTACAGTCCTGTCAATATTTAACATGATGGCTTTCTCAGGATTGTCATCTAGAATAGCACGCAGTCTCAATTCAATATTATCCTTGTCAACTGCGCTTTTATCAATGTAATAATTCAAGTCTTTATCAATGGTGACTACAACTGGGGGATTCTCACCAGACGCTCCTTTGCTTTGGGGAAGCTCCACTTCATGACCATTCTTAGCCAGGGTGGATAAAATGATGAAAAAGATAAGCAAGAGGAATACGAGATCCGTCATTGACGACATCCCGGCAGTTTCATTTACCTTATTTCTTTGACCTAGATTCATAGCTTCCTAGTTTCCCGGTTCATCAAGGATATCAAGAAAATCAATACTTGTAGCTTCCATTTTATTAATCGCCTTAGTCACTCGTGCAACGAGGTAGTTATAGGCTACATAAGCAATAATACCAACGATCAGACCGACAATTGTTGTCATCATAGCCACTTTAGTACCACCAGCAATTGCATTAACATCTACGGAACCAGTTGATTCCATGCTGAGGAACACTTGAACCATACCGATAACGGTACCAAGGAAACCCAGCATCGGAGCAGCACCCGCTATAGTTGCCAATCCGCTTAAATTCTTTTCTAGGCTGTAAACCTCAAGTTTGCCCACATTCTCTATAGAAGCGGCAATGTCTTTGATTGGCTTTCCGATTTTCTTGATGCCTTTTTCCAACATCCTGGCAACCGGAGTTTGAGTAGTAGCGCATAGATTCTTCGCTGAGTCAAGTTTTCCCTCAGTGATATAATCTTTTATCTTGTCCATGAAGTTCTGTTCCTCCTTCAAAGCCCTATTGATCGCTCTATTTCTTTCGATGAAAATTATCACCGTATAGATCGACAAAATGAAGAGAGGAACAATGATATACCATCCCCCTTCGAACAATAAATCTAGTATTGACACACTTTTTTCCGTGATTTCAGTAGCATCGACTGAATCAATTGGATTTCCGGATTGAGAAAGGTTTCCGGCAGATGATTGTAGGTATAGCAGCAGGCTCATTATTTACATGCGGTTTGCGTGATTAACGGTGAAATTAGGCAGTATAGTATTGAACTCAACACAACAGTTACTGAGTTATTCAATACGAGACGTTAATTGTCGAAAAATGAAATCAGTTCAGAATATCTCCGAACATCAGGATATAGGTGAAAGCTCCAGCGAGATAGCCTAGAATAGCCAAAAGACTGATTCTTTTCATGTACCAAATGAAATCGATGCGCTCCATTCCCATTACTGCAACTCCAGCTGCAGACCCTATGATTAAAGCACTTCCACCAGTTCCGGCACAATAGGCCAAGAACTGCCAAAAAATTCCATCTTTTACGAAATTCGCTTCCCATGCAGCCGTCGCTAATTCTGGACTTGTAATGTCATACATACCCATGGACGCAGCAACAAGCGGAACGTTGTCTACAATTGAAGACAACAGACCAATCACGATATTGATAGAATAAACGTTTCCGAGCTGATCTTTTAAGGCTCCAGCCATAACCCTTAGGTGACCAACTTCCTGCAAGGCAGATACAGCTAGTAATATCCCAAGAAAGAAAAGAACTGAAGAAGTATCTATCTTCCTCAAAACACCAGAAACAGTAACCGGTGTTTTATCCTCTCTATTCTTATTTCTATGCAACACTTCTGTGACAGCCCATAAAACACCCAAACTCAACATCATGCCCATGAATGGAGGCAAGTGAGTTATTGTTTTAAATACTGGCACGAAAAGCAATCCTGTAATACCTAAAGTGAAGACCAGATTTCTTTCAAATGAGGTGGTCGGATTGATGTAATGTTCCTTCCCCTCCTGACGCGCAGGACGTTTAACATTTCCTTTCATGGTCGCAGATAAAACCAGCAATGGAACAATGATACATACCAAACTAGGAATGATCAAGTCCATAATAATTGGACCAGCGGTTACCTGACCACCAATCCAAAGCATAGTGGTTGTTACATCACCAATTGGAGACCAAGCACCACCAGCATTCGCAGCAATCACAACTATACCAGCGAAAAACCAGCGGGTTTGTTTGTCTTCAATGAGTTTCCTCAACAAAGAAACCATCACAATTGAAGTTGTTAGGTTATCTAATGCTGCAGACAAGAAGAAGGTCAACAAACTAATAATCCAAAGTAATTTGACCTTGTTGGTTGTTTTAATTCTGTCCGTAATCACAGCAAATCCTTCGTGGGCATCAACAAGCTCCACAATGGTCATAGCGCCTAAAAGGAAAAATAGTATGCTGGATATTTCACTGACATGGTGTAGCAATCGATGTTCAAAAAACATGGATTGTATCAATCCCCCTTCACCAGTATATTCTGCTGTGAAGAGGCTAAATTCGTGACTGAGGTGTTCGGGAATAAACTGAGCTCCCAAAACAAAAATCGCCCAACACAAAACGCCAGTAGTTAACGCTGAAGCAGCTTTATCGATATGGATTGGGTGCTCTAAGGCAATCGCCAAATAACCTATAACAAAGACTACTAGAATTAGAATTTCCATTTCTTAATTCTGATTAAATGAGTTTTTTAAGTGCTATTTCTAATCCGCGAGCAGAGATATTCTTTCTGTCTGGATTCATTTCATGGATCTGATGAATCGCTCTTCTGATGGTTTCGCTGGTGTCGCCGAAGATCGCCTGATCACTTAAATCTACTTCGCCAGAGCCCATCAAATAGGCGAAAACTCTCGCCATTCCACAATTTGCAATAAAGTCTGGAATAACACTCAAATTTTGGTCTGCATATTCGCTGATTGGACCGAAGAAAATTTCAGCATCTGCAAATGGTACATTAGCGCCGCAAGCAACTACTTCCATTCCAGCGGCAATCATTCTGTCAACTTGATCTTTTGTGATTAGTCGAGAAGAAGCACAAGGAATAAACACTTCTGCTTCAACATCCCATATTTTTTCGTTGGCTTCCTCAAAGGAAATCATTTCGGAACTGAACAAGGCATTGCCCTGCTTTTGAATGAAGAGATTCTTAACCTCGTCAAAAGTCAATCCCTCCGTTTTAATTAATCCTCCGGCGCGATCTACTATCCCAACAATTTTAGCTCCCATTTGGGCTAGATAGTATGCGCCAGCTGCACCCACATTTCCCCAGCCTTGAACAATAACTCTCTTCTTGGTGATATCTCCACCATACAGCTTATAGAAATGCTTGATTGATTCAGCGACACCGTAACCGGTAATCATGTCTGCAACCTTGTACTGACCAAGTGAAATTGGTGTGAATTCAGAATCCTCAAGGGTTTTAACGACACCTAATCTCAAGTTACCAATTCTCTTAACCTTCTGAGCTTCTGTCGGTTGATAGTGCCCGTTAAAAACTCCTTCTTGAGGATGCCAAATACCGTTGTCTTCAGTAATAGGAATCACCTCGTGAATCTCATCAACGTTCAAATCTCCACCAGTTCCGTAATAATGCTTTAAAAGTGGAGTAACCGCAGCATACCATCTTTCAAGTACTTCGCGCTTTCTAGGATCACGAGGGTCAAAATTAATTCCAGATTTAGCACCGCCAATTTGCGGTCCGGAGACAGTGAATTTCACTTCCATTGTCTTGGCAAGTGATTCAACTTCGCGTTTGTCAAGACCTGGTCTCATACGCGTTCCTCCGCCAGCAGCTCCCCCTCTCAGAGAGTTAATGACAACCCAACCTTCTGCTTCGGTATAGGCATCTTTCCATTCAAAAACGACCTCTGGTCGCTTGTTTTCATACTTTTCTAGTAGTTCCTTCATGAATTGCTGGCTTCAAACTGCCGCCAAAATTAGAAATTTCAATTCAAGGGCTCTGTATTATCTGCATTAATTATGAACTACTTGTACAGATGGAGAGTTCCTGAGCTGTGATCTCGACTTGCTCCTGTCACCGAAGCAAGGCAGTTAACTTTGTCATTCACCCGCAACCAGCCTAAAAACGCAAACACAATAGCTTCTTTAAAATCTGTAATTGAGGCATCTTCTAAACACCAAATATGTGGACGCAGTTCATTCAATCTGTCGAATAAAAAATCATTCCATGTACCACCACCTGTAACCAAGACCTTGTTGATGTTTTTTGGTAAAACACCGGTGATTGCTTTTGCCTGCACCTCAACCAATGTTCGCAGCAAATCAGAAGTAGTATGTGATGCATAAGCTTTCAGTAGCGGATAAAACTCAGAATCGTACCATTCCTTCCCGAGTGATTTGGGTGGAGCTTGCTGAAAAAAGGGCAGACTATTCAAGCTCTCCAAAAGGGCAGGAATGATAGCTCCCGATGAAGCGAGAAATCCGCCCTTGTCATATTCTAGACCTTCAATCGCCGCCATCTGATTTAAGGGAATATTCAAGGGGCAAATGTCAAAGGCAATTCTTTCATTGTTCTGATCAAATGAAATATTAGCGAAACCTCCCAGATTTAAACAGGCATCAAATTGCGAAAAGAGAAGTTTGTCACCGATTGGCACCAAGGGAGCACCCTGACCTCCAAGGGCTATATCAGCTGAGCGAAAATCCGAAACAACATCACGACCTGAGGCTACCATGATGTCAAGCCCACTTCCAAGTTGGAAAGTATATCCTTCCGCAGGCTGATGAAACACAGTATGACCATGACTTGCGACCAAATCCGATTGGATATTAAAACGCTTTTCAAATTCTTTTACAGCATTACCTAGATGCGCACCATATTGATGGTCCAATTTAATTAGCTCTCTCCCTGAACATTTCGCTGCATTTTGGAGTTTTAACAACCAGAAATCACTATAATTAATGGTTTCAGCAGCCAATAGCTTAAAACTCAAACTTGGGCCATCACAAAACTCACAAGCTGCGATGTCCAAGCCATCTAATGAAGTCCCAGACATCAATCCGATGACTATTTTACTGCTATTTTGAGTTTTCAAGAGGCTGAATATTTATGGATTGGGTATATTTGCCCGCCTAAGTTATCAGATAATAAGATTAACAACCAATCTATCTACCCATGAATTTTGAACTGAGCGAAGAACAAATAGCCGTTAGAGATGCAGCAAGAGATTTTGCGCAAAATGTCTTGAAAGCTGGCGTTATAGAACGCGATGAATTGCAAAAATTCGCGACCGAAGAAATCAAACAACTCGGAGAACTTGGCTTTATGGGCATGATGGTGAGCCCTGAATATGGTGGTAGCGGAATGGACACAGTGTCCTACGTGCTTGCTATGGAAGAAATCTCTAAAGTGGATGCTTCTGTTTCCGTTTGTATGTCAGTTAATAATAGCTTGGTGTGCTGGGGCCTTGAATCTTTCGGTTCTGAAGAACAAAAACAAAAGTACTTGGTACCTCTTGCTAAAGGAGAAAAAATCGGTGCCTTTTGCCTTTCAGAACCAGAAGCTGGATCTGATGCCACTTCTCAACGTACAACTGCAATAGACAAGGGAGACCACTATCTATTGAACGGTACCAAAAACTGGATTACGAATGGAAATTCGGCATCCATCTATTTAGTGATTGCTCAAACAGATGCCGACAAAGGGCATAAAGGTATAAATGCCTTTATCATTGAGCGAGGAATGGATGGTTTCATCGTTGGTGCAAAAGAGAATAAAATGGGCATCAGAGGTTCTGATACTCATACCCTTATGTTTCAAGATGTAAAGGTTCCGAAAAAGAATAGAATTGGGGAAGATGGATTCGGATTCAAATTTGCGATGAAAACTTTAAGTGGAGGTAGAATTGGAATTGCTGCTCAAGCCTTAGGGATTGCAAGCGGTGCTATGGAATTAGCAACTGCATATTCGAAAGAAAGAAAAGCCTTCGGAAAGGAGATTTCGAAACATCAAGCTATTGCCTTCAAACTTGCCGATATGGCAACTGAAATTGAGGCTGCTCGTCTACTTTGTCTTAAAGCCGCAACATTAAAAGATCAGAAGAAGAACTATGATCAGGCAAGTGCCATGGCCAAGCTATTCGCTTCTCAAGTCGCAATGACTCACACTGTTGAAGCAGTTCAGATTCACGGTGGATATGGCTTCGTGAAAGAGTATCATGTAGAAAGATTGATGCGTGACGCTAAAATCACACAGATCTATGAAGGCACCTCTGAAGTTCAAAAAATTGTCATTTCTAGAGGACTCTTAACTGAATAAGATTCACATTTACATGTGTATAGATGTGCATAGAACAGCTTCATTCTAGCCTGTTCTGAGATTATCTTCGTCAAACAATAATAGACGAATTGAAATCTTCCTATTTGTTCATAGTAATAGCGCTTTGTGGTATCGCAGGATTCATGACCTGGTCGGTCTGGAATAACAATTTACCAATTGCTTCCTTCGATTCTCATCTCCATCCAGATACAGAAGAAGTCCTTGTTGTCGCATTGCCTGGGGCTATTGGATCTGAAATTACGAGCTCTGCCGACAGCAGCAATTTATGGCCATCGATCGGGATTTTCGAAAAGTATAGGTCACTAATCTCCATTAATTCAGCACTATTCAAAGAATCTTCGGAGCAACCTCTAATCGTTATTGGGAAGAATCAGGACAATTGGATTTTGATTGTCCAACCCGAACACCATATTTTTAATGACTTTCCCAGTGCTGCAAAACTGCTTTGGCCTTCAAGTAAATGGACTCAATCTTCAAATCAACTGTTTCAGCTTGAAGGTGATAAATGGGTCGGCAAAATCTCCCAAGGCCTTCTTGTGATTAGCAACTCAGCAACTTGGATCAACATCCCCCAAAACCCCCTTTCTATTGATTCTTCATTCGACACAGCAGTGCAGCAGAGAGGAAAGTCTGCCATGTGTTCTTGGATAATTAATGATCCAGCACAAAAGAAATGGACTTGTTTAGACATCAGTCTGAAGAGTGGTGAATTGTTAGCGAATGGATACCTGCCAATTTCAAATAGGCAATTTATGCCTCAAGGTGAATTCTCAAAAATCCCTGAAGTACCTCTTGAATACAGCTCAATTTTAGCGCTACCAGTTGCAGATAGCGAATCGCTGTGGAAGAATAACGAGGAATACTTTGCCTCCGTTGATTCTCTATCTTATTTCAACAACTTGGTAAGTGAATACGAAGTAAATGCGAATTGTAATCTCAAGGAATCAATGAGTTCTTGGCCCAGCGACATCGCAATTCAGCTTTCTAATGAAGAGAAATCTATAGTTCTAATCTCCCATCGCTCAAGCTTAAATACCAGTGTTCAATTAAAAGCGATAGCGGATTCGGCGGAAGTACTTGGGCATCTAGGCTTCAATATTCTGCAGCTTAAAAATCAGTTAAACGCTTCAATTTTACTGCATCACAGCTTTACTTCTACCGTAAAATTTTATGCCATCACTGACGATTTTGTGTTGTTTTCCGATAAAGCTGAAACAATCATAAAGTATCTGGATGATGTGGCCTTAGGAAGAACTGCTGATCTCTTGAAGGAAGAATCAAGCTCGGAATACATCAACAGAAGGAGCTCTCTTTTAGCGATGAATTCTCATGTAGACATTGCATTGCCGGCTGCCGTTGAAGAATTTCTTCGTTGGAGTAGGGATGGCAACAAAGCAAGTTTAAACTGTATTCGGGAGTCAGACGCCTCAGTTTTATTGAACATGGTAGTCACAGGGAGCGAATCAATGCGTTCAACAAGGACTACTGAACTTTGGAGCATTCCACTCGATGGCACATTCAGCAGAAAGCCCGAATTGGTTGTGAACCACTACACTTCTGAAAAAGAAGTCATCATTCAGGATACAAACAATCAACTTTACCTCATTTCTGCCTCGGGCAAAGTCCTTTGGAAAAAAGACCTAAAATCAAATATTCTCGGCGAAATCATGCAAATTGACATCTTTAAAAATGGAAAATTGCAGCTGATTTTTGCCACAGAAAATCACATTCATTTGTTAGATAGGAATGGTAATTATGTAGATGCATTCCCGCTCAAACTCCCTTCAAAAGCGAGTTCTGCCTTGAGTGTGTTTGACTATGACAAAGACAAAACCTATCGATTGACGATTGGCTGTGAAGACGGCATGATTTACAATTACACCACTGAAGGTAAAAACACTAAAGGCTGGAAATACAAGAATAGCAATGAAGCTGTTACTTGGCTCAATCATTTCAAGCTCGGTAGTAAGGATTACATCTTAACGATTGGAAAACAAGGTCAGATTCAATTGTTGCAACGCAATGGTAAGGGCCGTACAGAAGTTGACACTCGAGCTAAAGATTGGATGGCGGGCGCAATTTACCTCCAACTGGAAGCGACAATCGCTGAATCTGGAATCATCTATTCAGACCGCTCTGGAAAAATACATAGCCTAAGTTTTGGCGGAAAAGCAACTACCTTGTTCCAAACACAGCCTCCAGCTAATCAGGTTCATTTCGAAGATATCACCAACAACGGGAGACCTAATGTAATCGCGACAGCCAAAAACTCCCTCAGCATCTATAAATTGAATTCAGAAATCATTTGGACCAAAGAATTTGATGCAAACCCAGGGAGTCCTGGTATTTATAAATTCGGAAGGAATGACAGCAGGATTGGGATTCAAGCCGGAGAAGAAATTTGGTTGCTGAACAATGACGGACAAGCCGTGCAAGGCTTTCCTATAACAGGGAATACGCCACTTACGATTGGTGATCTGAAGAGAGACGGTCAACTTCAAATGATTTACGGAAAAGCCGGGCGATACTTAATCAATCAAAGGGTTCAATAGATTAAGATATTCTTGACCAATTTGGTCTAGATTTTAGAATTGATTGTAATTCATTCGCAACTCTGATGTGCTCTGGCTTTTCAAGTAGAGGGTCATCATCAAGAATCAACTCTGCGCTATGTCTAGCGGTAACCATGATTTCTTTGTCCTTTATAAAATCCGCAATGATTAAGTCAGGCATTCCACTTTGCTGAGTCCCCATGATATCACCAGGCCCTCTTAAGCCCAGGTCTACCTCAGCAATTTCGAATCCATCATTTGTTCGAATCATAGTCTCAATCCTCTTCCTCGCATCATCACCCAATTTATCCGAACTCATCAATACACAATAAGATTTATCTGATCCTCGACCAACCCTTCCCCGAAGTTGATGAAGCTGTGAAAGTCCAAATCTTTCCGCACTTTCGATAACCATGACTGAAGCATTGGGAACGTTCACTCCTACTTCAATTACGGTTGTTGCAATAAGAATTTGAGTCTCCTGTTTTACGAAGCGCTGCATTTCATATTCCTTGGCTTCAGACTTCATTTTACCGTGAACGATACTCACCTGAAAACCCGGTTTCGGAAATCTTCTGCACATACTCTCATAGCCATCCATCAAATCTTTGTAATCCAACTTTTCAGAACCCTCGATAAGCGGATAAACGACATAAATCTGTCTTCCCAAAGCAATCTGCTTCTCCATGAATCCGAATATTTCTTCACGACCAGCGTCAGTTCGATGAACCGTTTTGATGGGTTTTCTGCCCGGTGGCAATTCGTCAATCACAGAAATCTCCAAATCACCGTACAAGGTCATGGCCAAAGTCCTTGGAATTGGGGTGGCTGTCATAATTAAGACATGCGGAGGTAAGACGGCCTTTTTCCACAATCTCGCACGCTGAGCTACTCCGAATCGATGTTGCTCATCAATTATCGCTAGTCCCAAATTTTTAAATTTCACCTTGGGCTCGATGAGGGCATGAGTTCCAATCAGGATATTCAAGCTCCCAGACTCCAAATCTTCATGAATGATTCTCCGAGCTGCCGTTTTGACTGAGCCCGTGAGTAAGCTTACCTTAACCGGTAAATCACCTAGCACTTCGTTGATGGATTCAAAATGTTGTTTGGCCAATATTTCTGTGGGAGCCATTAAACATGCCTGAAATCCATTGTCAATAGCGAGCAAAGCGGCTAGCAACGCTACAATAGTCTTTCCACTGCCTACATCACCTTGTACCAAACGATTCATGTGTTTGCCTGTTCTCACGTCGGCACGAATCTCTTTGAGCACTCTTTTTTGGGCTCCCGTCAATTCAAAAGGCAGATTTTCTTTGTAAAAGCGATTAAAGAGCTCTCCTACTTCTAGAAAACTGACAGCCTTCAATTGTACAGTATTCTTGATTTTTCTTTTGACAAGTAACAATTGAAGAAAGAAAAGCTCTTCGAATTTCAGTCGGGTAACCGCTTTGTCAAGGGTTTTGAAATCGGCGGGAGCATGAGCTATACGAAGAGCATCCTCTTTGGATAAAAAATGATGTTTAGTCAAAATTTCATCGCTCAGAGTTTCGGGAATTTGACCGTTTATTTTTTCAATTAGATTGGCTGTCAATTTAGCGATGCCCTTGGTATGCAGTCCTTTCGAATTTAACTTCTCCGTTGAGCTGTACACTGGCATGAGAGCAGCTCCCGCTTGTATTCTTTGATTGTCTTCCTTTTCAATTTCTGGATGCGGAATGTTCCAAACCCCTTTGAAAAAATTCGGCTTTCCAAAAATGATGTAGGTCTCACCATAATTAAGCATCGATTTAATCCAAGAGGCTCCTTTAAACCAGACCAAATCAACACTTCCGGTATGGTCTTGAAAAGTTGCGACCAGTCTTTTCTTTCGATCTGCCCCGACCTCTTGCAGCTTGGTGATTTTACCTTTCAGTTGAATGTAACCGAGGTCTGATTGAATAGCTGAAACTGTATGGAACTCAGACTTGTCTATATATCTGAAGGGAAGATGATAAAGCAAATCTCCAAACACCGAAATACCCAATTCCGACTTCAACAATTCTGCCTTAGCCGGACCGACGCCTTTTAAAAATTCAATGGGTGTATGGAGAAATTCTACTTGCACAGCTATAAAAGTAAAAAAGGCCGCCGATAGGCAGCCTTTTTTGCGAAAGTTTATACGTTTAAATAAACATGAGCAATGGATTCTCAAGCATACTTCTGAATGTTTGAAGGAAGGCAGCTCCTGATGCACCATCAACAACTCTATGGTCACAGGACAGAGTAACTTTCATCTGATTTCCTGGAATCACCTGCCCATCCTTAACAACAGGCACTTGTCGAATCCCTCCAACAGCCATGATACAAGCATCTGGAGGATTAATGATTGCCGTAAATTCCTCTATCCCAAACATTCCCAAATTTGAAATGGTGAATGTGTTTCCTTCCCAATCTTGTGGTTGTAATTTCTTGCTTTTAGCCTTTTCAGCAAATGCTTTTACTTCAGTATTAATTTGAGCCAAGGATTTCCCGTCTGCAAATCGAACAACTGGAACTAAAAGTCCATCTTCTACAGCAACAGCAACACCAATGTTCACATGATTGTTGTACCTGATCCTATCTTCTAGCCACGATGAATTCACAGCAGGATGTTTTCTTAAAGACATTGCAGCTGCTTTGAGCACAAGGTCATTGAATGAAATCTTAACATCTCCCTGCTCATTGATGGCTTTTCTCGCTTTGATGGCATTGTCCATGTCAATGTCAATCGTCAGGTAGAAATGAGGAGCTGTAAATTTGCTTTCAGCAAGTCGTCGTGCGATTGTTTTACGCATCTGAGACACTGGTTGCTCTGTGAAGCTTTCAACTCCCACAAAAGGAACTGAATTGCCAGCATTGAAATTTTCTACATCGCGCTTCACAATTCTACCACCATCACCTGAGCCTGGAACTCTGCTAATATCGAGTCCTTTGTCTTCGGCCAGTTTTTTGGCAAGTGGCGAAGCCTTTACTCTACCATTGCTAGCAAAAGATTCTGAAACTGAAGTGTTTTGAACCGCTGGTGCCGGTTTAGACTCAGCAACTGCTGGTGCAGCTTTCTCAGGAGCTGGCGCTGGCGCCGATTTAGACTCTGCAGCCTTTGGTTCTTCAGCAGGAGCTTTGTCTTCTTTAATTAAAGCACTAACATCCTCTCCTTTTTCTCCTAGAATTGCCAAAATAGAATCTACCGGGGCAGATTTGCCTTTTTCGACTCCGACATAAAGCAAAACACCGTCTTGAAATGACTCAAACTCCATAGTAGCCTTGTCTGTCTCAATTTCAGCCAATAGCTCCCCAGATTCTACTTCGTCACCTACTTTCTTGTGCCACTCTGCAACCACACCTTCGGTCATGGTATCACTTAACTTGGGCATTCGAACAATTTCTGCCATATGAATTAGCGCTTTGCTTAATGTTTAGTCTTTAACAAATGGGTAATCTTCTTGAGTGTATACATCTTTGTACAACTCAGAAGCATCTGGATAATCGCTAGCTTCAGCGAATGCCACAGATTCCTCCACCAAATTTTTCACCTCATCTTGAATAGCCTTGATTTTTGCATCGCTGAGGTACTTCTCCTTTTTGATTACTTTCAAGACATGCTCAATTGGATCTAATTCTTGGTATTCTTTAACCTCATCTTTGGTTCGGTAATACTGAGGGTCAGACATTGAATGTCCTTTGTATCGATATGTTCTAATATCCAGTAAAGTCGGACCATCACCTTTTCTTCCCCTAGCAGCTGCTCTCGCAATAGCTTCACTCACCGCTTCTGGCTTCATACCATCAACAGCTTCCGAAGGCATTTCAAACGATGCTCCCAACTTAGTGAGATCTGTTACGTTTGATGTTCTCTCTACGGAAGTACCCATTGCATAATTATTGTTCTCTATGATAAATATGACAGGGAGCTTCCAAGTCATTGCCATATTGAAAGTCTCGTACAATGCTCCTTGTCTCGCAGCTCCAT